>PDWJ01000517.1_pt1 | contig 86698 bp, 67 predicted proteins | sample 1430881 | NCBI WGS metagenome assembly PDWJ01 (sample SAMN01162460, study PRJNA174530) | Oral metagenome, whole genome shotgun sequencing project. | biome: Marine environment; feature: Marine mammal; material: Swab sample of the gingival sulcus; isolation source: swab sample of gingival sulcus...
CTGAAACGCACATGCCGCAGATAGTCATCCTCATATACAGCCGGAAGGCTATCCAGATAAGCGTGATCGAAGTTTCCCTCATCTATAAAGGGATTAATCGTCATATAACCCACCCTGAAGGAAGTCAGGTTCTGAAAGAAATGGGTGCCCTGACTGGGATCTATCCTGTAATTCTCCAGGCCCGATTCCACAATCAGCCTGGCCTCTGAAATCTGGGGCCACTTCACGGGAATACCCAGCCAGGGATCCGAGGAACCCCACCTTCCGGGTCCGACCAACACATAGCCACTGCCCTTTTTAGCAAAGAATGGGGCATCACTGCTCAGCATCCCCTCCGGCTCATCAAGGGCCGAAGCGCTTTCAGGTGGCTCAGCATTCGTTGCGCCCTGCTTCTTCCCCTTTTCCTCAATAAATCTTCGGTTCAGGCCATCCAGGGCAAGCGCAATTTCCTCGCTCTTCGAAGCGTCCCAGGCTTGAGGCTTCACATATACCAGGTCCCTGATCCCCCGGAAGTCGCCATTCCCCAGTGCCGAATCTGAAAACAGGATGGTCCCGGCCGGATCGACCCCGTCGAGATCAATCTTGCTGCTTTGGTCGCTTTCGACGATTGGCCTGATTTGCAAAAAATTAAACACGTAGGGCATGCCTGGTGGCACATCCATGTTCACCGCAAATTCGATCTCAATGGGGAGGTTCATTTCCTTCTGGCCAATCTCAAGCAATTCTTTCAGAATCGCTGCCAGGGGGAAGGACTCATGCTGCAAAATACGCGAAAAGGTAATGATCTTTTTTCCCTGGTAATGTGCCCCGTCCCGGACCATATCCGACTGATAGTCATACACCGAAGCCACATGCTTCAGGGTTCCGTCCTTTTCGGCCGAGGCTATCCGCGAGCGAACCAGATTCACCGCATCATCGGTGCTGGTCTTGTAGCTGGCCTGCTTCAGGCTAAGGGCAAAGAATTGCTTCTGGGTATCCCTCAGCATCATCTCAGTTGTCGATAATTGCAGGACCTTCTTCGGATAGGCAGGTGAGAAACGCAGGCCCACGCCCCCGTCCACAATATACTTCCCCAGACCAAAGGCCACCCTGGCAATGCCCTCATCCGGCTTTTCCGGAGCAATGGGATAAAAGTTTATCGAGCGTGCAACCCCCGAGATCGTTGGATAATAGCGGTCTCCATGCTGGGTTCCACAAACCTCCTGGATCACAATCCCCATCTTTTCCTCATCAATCACATTCGATGTCGCCTCGATATAGGCCTTGCTCTCACGGAAGTACACCGAGGCATAAACCGATTTTATGGCGTCTGTCAGCAGCTCCATGGTATGTGCCCGGTCATCCGGGTTGAGCGGAATCATATAGGTCGAATAGATTCCGGCAAAGGGCTGGAAATGTGAATCTTCCAGCTTACTCGACGAGCGAATGGCCAGGGGGGTATTGGTGACCGAGATCACCGCATAGAGGTCCTGGTGCAACCAGCCGGGCAGCTTGGCCGCCACAAAATGATCCAGGATCTCATCATCGGATCGGTCGGAAAGCCCGATCTTATAGAGGTCGTTCTTCTCCATAAACTCATCGAAGACATCCGTACTCAACACCACCGTCCGCGGAACCGTAATAACCGTATTCGGGTATTTCGAGTAGAGCCCGTGCTTGTGGATGACCGAATTCACAAATGCCAGTCCCCGCGCTTTGCCCCCAATCGAGTCCTCACCGATCCTGGAGAAGGTGCGATAAGTGTCATGGCTGTTTTTATCGAACTGCGCAATAATCCCCCTGCCCCTGCTGATTCTGTAACTGGAAATGGACTCGTAAAGGTAGGAACGGATCTCTTCGGTGTGACTGAAGTCTTCGTTTCTTATGTACTTAAAATGTTGTGCAACCGGGAATATTGCTCTGGCATTCAGCCATTTCGAAAAATCATTCCGGCCCGAATGATAGGCCAGTACATCATCCGGCACCTCCAAAATCTTCTTCTGCAAGTCCTTCAGATTCCCGGCCCGTGCCACTTCCTCCTGGCTTTTCGGATCCCGAAAAATAAACTCCCCAAAGGCAAAGTTCTGAACGATGAAATTACGCAATTCGAGGGTGAGCGACTTCGAGTACTTGTGCAGGAAACCTACATTCAGCCGCTCTGCGACCCGGGCATTTGACAAATCCGAAGACTGCATAAGCACAGGCAGGTGTTCATCTTCCGATCTGAAGTGCTCGATCAGTTTTTCACCCAGTTTTTCTTCCTGGTCGCGCTTGTCCCCCTTCTTAAAACTCACATCGGTAATAATCCCCAGCAGATTCTCCTTATGTGCCCTGTAGAGCACGATGGCTTCAAGGTAATTCTTTGCCAGAAGGATCTTTGGACGGCCTCGCATGCGCAGCATTTTCTGATGCTCATTCAGGGCTTCCTTTACGAAGTTCCTGGTCTGCTGCATCACAATCTTATAGAGCTCGGGCAGATAAGTGGAGGTATAGCGAATCGAGTCCTCCACCAGAATGATGCACTGCACCCCAACCCTGTCGATATCGAAGGGTGCATTCATCTTATCTTCCAGCAGCTTGATAATAGCGAGCAGCAGATCGGCATTCCCCAACCAGCAGAAAACATAGTCAATAGCCGACATATCCTCTTTCTGCAAACGCATGCTCACCTCCCGGTTGAAATGAGTAAGGACCACGATGGGCACATCCTCATACCTTTTCCTGATCGCTTTGGCCAGACTGAAGGTATCTACATCACCCAGATTCAGCATCTCAATCACCAGATCAATGTCCTCCTCCTTCATAATGCGAAAGGCTTCTTTCGCCGAAGTGGCCTTAATAAATACCGGGGGATACCTCAGGTTAAGGGAAACGTACTCATTGAAAATCTGCTCGTCGATTCGTCCGTCCTCCTCCAACATGAAAAAATCATAGTCGCTGCTAATGATCAGCACCGTACGAATGCGCTTCTCCATTAAGAGGTTGAATGCTGTATGACTAAAATCAATGGTGGGCCGGCCCATCGCGTCCCCCTCCTTATGTCCTAAGCGCATCTTGTCTATTTTCACCCTCTAAACATTGAAATTCAAGCTTCTGAGCCCACTTTTCCCGGCCCCTTTTCGCCTTCGGCCCCCTCCGGCGTCTTTAGTGCTTCAAGATAACAGAAATTCTTTTCTTGCCGTCCATCAGGATACTGAAGGGCTTATCGGAACGCACATAGCGTACAAAGCTGCTCCCTTCGACAAGCTTCAGGCTTTGCAGGTAGTCCCACTGAATAAAGGAACCGGGAGAATTATGCTGTATGCTGAAGTAACCCACATTCATGGAGGTCACATTGTGAAAAAAATGCGAACCCAGGGATGCATCAAGGGGAAAGTCTTCCAGGCTGGTCTCTATAATCACCCTGGCATTCGAAATCTGCGACCAGTTCACAGGGATTCCGATTAAGGGATCCCGCGTGCCCCAGCGGCCCGGGCCAATGAGAACGTACTTTCTCCCGGCCTCCGCCAACTTCCGGTTCAAGGTCGCAATTTCTTCTGCAATTTCCCTGGTCCTGAGCTTGTCGAAGCCCTTCGGATCGACATACACCAGGTCGCTGATGTCATCAATCCGCCCGTTCCCCATGCTTTTCTCCGCAAACACAATCATCTCAGAGGCACTAAGGCCACCGGGATCAATGCTGTATTCACCAGCCGTACCCATCATGGGTTTAATCTGCAAAATATAGAATGAAGGCTTCCCGTTCTCTGCTTTGTCGAGATCCACTGCATACTCGAGCTCCACAGGCGAACCCATGGCTTCCTTGCCTACATCCAGAATCAGGTTGAGTGCAGAGGAAAGGGGAAGATAGTCGAACTTCAGGATGTCCGCAAAATTCAGGATGCGGGGACCGGGCGAAGAGAGTCCCGGATCGATCCGCTCATTATCGACATCGTAAACCGAGGCCAGATGATTGAGCACTCCTTCTTTCTCGGCCTCTGAAACAGGCAGGCGATGCAGGTTGGCCTCCGCCCCCTTGCCGGAAAAACCGACCCCTGTGTCCTTCATGTCAAGGGCCAGGAAATCGACCTGTGAATCGCGCAACTGGCTCTCAAGTGAACTAATCTCAAGCCCGGGATACCGGGGTGAGAAACGATGGGCTTTTTCACCATTTACCACGTAGTGGCCCAGGCCAAGTGCAGCAATGGCAAAACCATCCTCCGGTTCCATGTGCGCCACCGGATAGTAATTGTGGGACTGCGCCGTGCCACTGATGTGCGGATAGAAATAGTCCTTGTGACGGGTCCCGACCACTTCCTGAACCACCACCGCCATCTTTTCCTCCTCCAGCTTGTACTGAATGGCCTCGAAATAACGCCTCGACTGGGGCGAAAAGATGGAAGCATACACCAGGCGGACCGCATCCTTCAACTGCCTGAGGCGCACATTGAAATCGGGATGATTATTGGGAATAAGATAGGTCTCGAAGATGCCCGAGAAAGGCTGCATGGTCGAGTCCTCAAGAAGGCTGGAAGAGCGAACCGCAAGTGGCTGCTTCACCACGCGAAGCAAACCCTTCAGGCGCTTCTCCAGGTTATACGAAAGGTCCCCTTCCATAAAGCGCTCCCGGATGACCTCATAGTCCTCTTCCTCCCGGATAAAGTCCTGCAAGTCGTTACGCTGCATAAAAAGGTCGAACTCATCGGTTCCGATAATGGAAGTGCAGGGGGTCCGGATATTCAGCTCGGGAATAAGCTCCGGGAAATTCAGATTGTATATAAGCGTCGTAAGGAAGGCACAGCCCCTGCCCTTTCCTCCAAGGCCGCCTGAACCCAGACTCACAATGGTGGATTCATCAAGCAGGGCCGACTCCTCATACTGCACGATCTTGCCGGTATTGGCTTCGTTCCTGTAGGTACTAATGGCATAGTGCAGGTAGCTCCTGAATTCTTCGGGTGTAGCAAAATCGCTGACCTTCACCGGATGAATCATCCTGGCGATTTTGACCTCCCCCCTGGCCATCAGCCAAAGCGAAAAATGATTCCGACGCCCGTGATACACCAGGGACTCAGCCGGAATGGTTAAAATATGCTTCTCGAACTCCTTCAGCGATTTTGCTTCGGCAATCTTCCTTCCTCCAGAATCCCTGTAAACAAAGTTCCCGAAACCCAGATGGTGCATAATAAAATTCCGAATATCCTTTAGCAGTGTCTCGCTGTTCTTGTTGATAAAAGTCGACCTCAGCTCATAGGCTCGCCTGGAGTTCTTCACATCGGAACTCTGCAGCACAGTGGGCAGGCCTTTGACCAGCTCGCGGGAATGATTAACCAGGCTGAATCCGGCATGCTCGTCAAGCAGGCCATCTTTCTCGAATTCCACGTCGGTAATCAGGCAGAGCAAGGCATCGCGGTACTTTTTCACGATCCCGATCGCTTCCTCATAATTTGTGGCAAGAAGGATCTTCGGCCTGGCCTTGAAACGCAGAACCTTAAAAAGCTCATCGGCACTCAGGTCGTCGATAATCCGCATGGTCTGCTCCAGCACATTCTTGTACAACAGGGGAAGGTAACGCGAGTAATAAATCTCCGAGTCCTCCACCAGCAGGATCACCTTCACCAGGCCCTTCTGCGTATCATTCTGCACATTCACCTTGTCCTCAAGGTGCTTCACCATGGCGAAGAAAATGCTCGAATCGCCATTCCACACAAACAAATGATCGATGTTGCTCAGGCTCGGATTGGTCTCCTTAAAGGCCGACACCTCGCGGTCGTTGTTGAGCAAAACATAGATAGGAACGTAAGGAAAGTCGCGCTTTACCCGGGCCGAAACCTGCATCGGCGTTACCCTGTCGATCCCAATCATCAGGATCACCATGTCGAAGTGCCTGGCATTGAGCTGATCTATTGCCTCCTCGTAATTCGACACCCCGGTTACCCTTGGCATGGATGAGAGCGTAAGCTGCGAATAGGCTCCCAGAATATGCTCGGAAAAACGCCCTTCCTTTTCAATACTGAAGGCATCGTAAAGGGTTGCGACCAACAGAATCTCCTTCACCCTAAAGCGCATCAAATCGTGAAAGATGTCCCGGTTGGCATTCTGCTTACTCAGGAAGTTCTGCAACAACTTCCTGGAAATCTGTTCTTTCTGATCGCGGGGCCGGGGAATCTCTTCCCGGGGCTCCGCCTCCCTCGGTCTCTGCTCCAGAACCTTCCTGGCCTCCTGGCTATTCAGATAATTGGCAATGAAGCTGGCCATGTTCTCCAGGAGCTGCCGCTCCTCACTCAGAAATGGCCCCTCATCCAGCTCCGGGAAAGCCTGCAGGTAGAAGACCTCAATCTCCCCCTTTCGCTGATCTATGGTTTCAAATTTCGTGGATTGTCGCCACTGTCCCTCCCTGAAGCCCTGGCTGGTATAGGCGATGCCTTCGAACCAAATCCGTGCCACGGTCATCTCGGGATACTGCCAGGCCTTTGTCAGCGTCTGGGCTACCTGACCCAGCGTTTCCTCAACCGAACGGTTCTCTTTAAAGATCTGGATGGTTTCATTAATGCAGGTCAGCTCCTTCAAGCGCTCCTTGCGCTCGGCAATCAGGCGTTGAATCTCTTCCTCCGACCTTGCTTTATGACTCACCCTTTTTGGAATTCCTTGTTCCTTCCCTTTTATCCGGCTTCCCTTCCCCGCTTAATAAATCCTCCTGCTTCGCTCCTCTTTTCTATCCTTTTGCCTCAAAGACATTTCCGCTCCGCAACAACTCATCCACCGTCTTCACCTTTGTGCTGGCTTTGGCCTTCCTCAGCTGCTCATACAACTCCGACTCATAGACCGAAGAATCGATGGCCCTTACCACCCCCATGGCAACCGGATAGTCGGGCAACTCCATGCGCACCAGGCGATAATGATTGGTATCATCCACATCATGTGCATTGTGTACAATCAGATCGTCCTCGGTAATCCCGTCCTCCCCGATGGTCACCACCACGGGCTTTGTGCCACGCATCATCAAGCCCTTGTTCCGGTCCTTACCAAAGACCATGGGTTTGCCATGCTCCAGCATGATCTGATGATCGTCGCGCACGTCCTTCCCGGTAATGTCCTTGTGCACCTGATTGGCAAAAATAACACAGTTCAGCAAAATCTCCACCACAGAAGTTCCCTTATGCTCGGCAGCTGCTTTAAAGACCTTCTTCATCATCTTCGGATCCGAATCCACGGTGCGTGCAAAGAAAGTCCCCTGCGCTCCCATGGTCAGCTCACCCGGTTTAAAGGCACTCTCAATGGTCCCCTCCGGAGAGGTCTTCGTTATACTGCCCTTCGGCGTGGTCGGGGAATACTGCCCCTTGGTCAGGCCGTAAATCTTGTTATTGAACAGGAGAATGTTCACATCAATGTTCCGCCTGATCAGGTGAATAAAATGATTCCCGCCAATCGCCATCGAATCCCCGTCACCGGTCACAATCCAGACACTTAGATCGGGATTCCCCGCTTTTACCCCCGAGGCAATGGCATTGGCACGCCCGTGCATGCTATGAAAACCATAGGTATTGATGTAGTAGGGGAAACGGGACGAGCACCCGATCCCCGACACAAACACAATGTTCTCTTTGGGTACTCCGGTCTCGGGCAGAACGCTCCTGATGGCCGAAAGCACGGCATGAGCGCCACATCCGGCACACCATTTTACAGGACCATCCAGTTTAAAATCTTCCTTGGTGGGCATTGCCACCGATTCAAAATTCGTTGCCATGATCTCTTTCTATAAGGAATCCAATACTTCGTTAAACCTCTGCTTCAGTTCAGAAATAAACAGGGGCAATCCCTGAACCTTATTGAATTGCAAATACCTGTACTGGGGATGCTGCGAACGCAGGTAATTCGCAAACTGTCCCATATTCAGTTCGCATACAATGAGCCTTTTAAACCTGCTGAAGATCTCAGCAGTATTGCGGGGAAGTGGCTGAATATGAGAAAACTGGACCAGGGTCACACGCTTGCCCTCCTCGCGCAGGTCATTCACCGCACTCACCAATGCCCCGTAGGTACCGCCCCAGCCAATCACCAGCAGATCGCCGCTCTCATCTCCGATCAACTCCTGGTCTTCGATAAACTCTACAACCCTCTGCACCTTCTCCTTACGCTGCTCCACCATGATCTGGTGATTCAGCGGATCGTGAGAGACCACACCGGTTAAGTCTTCCTTCTCGAGGCCGCCAATACGGTGGCGCAGGCCCGGCTGACCGGGAATGGCCCAGAGACGGTTCAAACGCTCCGGATCCCTGTGGTAAGCATAAAAGTTCGGATCATTGTCCTTTACCCTTGGCGGCACAATTTCGGGCAGGTCCTTCGTGTTCGGGATCTTCCACAACTCGGATCCATTGGCCAGGTAGGAATCGGTCAGCAGAATAACCGGGGTCATGTGCTCGACCGCCAGCTTTGCAGCTTTATAGGCATAGCTGAAACAATTGGCCGGCGTTGTGGCTGCGAGCACGATACAGGGCGACTCGCCGTTTCGTCCATAGAGCGCCTGCATTAAATCGGACTGTTCCGTCTTTGTAGGCAAACCCGTCGAAGGTCCGCCCCGCTGTACATTTACAATCACCAGTGGCAGCTCTGTAATCACCGCCAGTCCAATGGCCTCTCCCTTCAATGCCAGCCCCGGCCCGGAGGTACTTGTGCAGGCAAGTCGCCCGGCAAAGGCTGCCCCTATCGCCGAACAAATCCCGGCAATCTCATCTTCGGCCTGAAAGGCAATCGCCCCCAGATGCTTTCGCTTGCTGATCTCCTGGAGAATTTCCGTGGCCGGGGTAATGGGATAGGATCCCAGAAAAAGCTCCAGGCCGGCTTTTTCCGCTGCTGCCAGCAGTCCCCAGGCTGTTGCGATGTTTCCCGTAATATTCCGGAAGGTTCCCTTCTTCCCTTTTACAGGGTCGACATGAAAAGTGGTCGAAAGTGCCTCAATGGTTTCCGCATAATGATACCCCTCATGGAGGACGGCTACATTGGCATCAATCAGTTGGGGTTTGGCCTTAAACTTTTCTCTGAGAAAGTCCTCACCCAGCTTCAGGTCTCTGTTGAACAACCAGTACAGAAGGCCCGCCACAAACTGGTTCTTGGTCTTGTCGGCCATCTTGCTGTCGAGCCCGTGCTGCTTGGCCACATTCCGGGAAAGCTCGGTAATAGGCGCCTTTACCAGATTATAGCCAATCAGTGAGCCGTCGCCCAGCGGATCCTCAATGTAGCCCGCCTTTTTGTAGTGCTTGTTATCGAAGTTGTCGATGTCGATGATGATGGTAGCTCCGTCCTTAACCCACTTCATGTTGGCCTTGAGTGCAGCCGGATTCATCGCCACCAATACATCGGCCTGGTCGCCGGGTGTGCTCACTTCCTTGTGTCCGATATGCACCTGAAAACCGGAAACCCCTGCAATCGTTCCCTGCGGAGCCCTGATCTCGGCCGGATAATCCGGGAAGGTGGAAAGATCGTTCCCAATAAAAGCAGAGGTATCCGAAAACTGATTGCCTGTCAGTTGCATACCATCACCTGAATCGCCGGCAAACTTCACGACAACCTGGTCCAATTCAATAACCCTGTGATTCCCCATCGTAGTTCTTACAGTCTTGATTCCAGTTCAAAGTTAGGCTTTTTGAACACCCTTGATCCTGTGCATCAAGCTTTTCTTAGCCTATTTTTTAACATAAATCGCAGCCTGCCCCTTCTCCAAAACCTGCCAAATGTCATTGTTTTTCACCAGCCCTTTTCCCTGGCACCGTCCGCTTGCTGCAGCCCTGCGTTCGGCAAAAATCCGGACCCGACAGCCCCCCGAATCGAAGCAAGGGAAAAGTTTTAGCGGAGAGCCGGTGAAAAATGCGATCCGGAACAAGAGCGAATGCTACCTTTGCAGAGAAAAACCACCATCCTATGGCACTGATTAAATCTGTACGGGGTTTTACACCCGAATTTGGAGAAAACTGCTACCTGGCCGAGAATGCGACCATTATTGGCGACGTAATCATGGGAGACGATTGTTCGATCTGGTTCAATGCGGTACTCAGGGGCGATGTAAATTCCATCCGTCTGGGAAACAGGGTAAACATCCAGGATGGCAGCACCATCCATACCACCTTTAACGACTCGGTTGCCGAAATCGGAGACGATGTAAGTGTCGGCCACAACGCCATCATTCATGGTGCACGCATCGAGCCCAATGTCCTCATAGGCATAGGGGCCATCCTGCTCGACCATGCAGTGGTCGGATCAAATACCATCGTGGCAGCCGGCTCGGTGGTTCTGGAACGCAGCATTCTGGAGCCCAACAGCCTGTATGCCGGAGTGCCGGCAAAACGAGTGAAAACCATCGATCCGAAAAGGCTGGAGACGATGATCAGGGGCATCGCCAAAAACTATCTGAAGTACGCAGACTGGTACAGGGAATAAAAGCCGGAATCGCTCAGGCCCGACAGGGCAACCCGGGGCAGAACAGCGCGACCTCAGACCTTCTCGAGCTGAATCTTCTCATTGAAGAACATGTTTGCAATCACCTCGAAATAGGGGGTATGGTCCGACACAAAAAACCGATCGGCTGCCTGGCGCCCCGCAGAAAGCAGATTCTTGTCCTGCAGAAATGCCTTTACCGATTGAGCCACGATCAGGGCCGTATCGAGCACATTCACCTCAAAGTTGAAGAAACGGCTGATCTGGTTGCGGATAATGGGATAGTGGGTACAGCCCAGGACCAGGGTGTCGATGTCCTCCAGCTCGGGCCGGGAAAGGTAGGCGCGGATAATGGCATTGGAGATGTCGTCGAAGACAAAGCCCTCCTCAATCATGGGTACAAACAAGGGGGTGGCCAGCGAGCTCACCTGAAGCTTCGAAACAGCCTGTGCGGCCGGTTTTCCATCATCCCCCACAGGAGAGAGAAGCCGGCGCTCATAAGCGCCGGACCTTATTGTGGCCTTTGTACCAATGACCCCAACCGAGCGAATCGTTTCAGCCTGAGACAGGACATGCCCGGCAACCGGATCAATCACATTCATCACCATCGCCCGCTCACCCACGTGATTCTTCACGGCTTCAAGGGCATTTGACGAGGCACTGTTACAGGCAATCAGAATGAGCTTACAGCCCCTGGCCAGCAAGAAATCGGCAATCTCCAGAGAATAGCCGATGATGGTCTCCTTCGATTTATCCCCATAGGGCAGGTGAGCCGTATCACCATAGTAAATCAGTTGTTCCTCCGGCAATAAGCTATGCAGGGCATGGGCCACCGTAAGGCCTCCAACGCCCGAATCGAACAAACCTATCGCTTGTTGTGCTTCCATTGTCCTTCCTCCTGACAAAAAGAAACGGGATCATGCATCCATCGTCACAATCCCGCCTCTTCGTATGCGAATAAGCCTGGTTCCGCCCCGGCCAGGCCGGACTTTCTTACTGAATGCCCAGTTTGGCTTTGACCATGGGCATTATTTCGAGGCTTTCCTCCGAGGCATAAATCGGATTGCCCTGACTCAGGTCAAAGACATAGAGCAGACCATTTTCCTTGGCCACTTCATCAATAGCCTTGCGTGCCTTGTCCATCACGGGCTGCATCAGCTTTACGCTCTGCTGCTGCAAATCCTGCTGAGCAGCCTGCGAAAAATTCTGCAGACGCACCTGCATCTCCTGTATTTCGGAGACCTTGGCTTCTTTAATCAGATCGCTCATTGTGGCCTCGTTCTGACTGAATTCTTCCATTTTCTTGTTGATCTCCACCTGCATCGCCTCAATATCGAGTTCATATTGCTTCTGGATCTCCTGAAGCTTCACCTGGGCCGAATCGGATTCGGGCATGGCCTGCAGCAGTTGATCTGAGCTAATGTGTCCGAATTTCTGGGCATGCACCACAAGGGCCATCATAAGCATGGCCATGGCCAGCGTCAATTTTTTAAAAGTCTTCATTGTTTATACTTTGCGTAATTAATTGGGTTTTTCAAAAAGCGCCTACAAACCTACATATTTTTTTTGCGATTGCAATAAGCGCTAATTCTTGTAACCCATCTTCTTAAGCACTTCATCACTCAAATCGTAACGGGGATTGGAATAAAGGATCGATGCCCCGGAGGAGGTATCGAAAATGATGGCATAGCTGCCCTCGGCCGACAGCTCCTTAACCGCCTTGTAAACGGCATCCTGAATGGGCTTTACCAGCTCTTTCTGCTTGGCGGCCAGATCGCCGTCCGGGCCATAGTACTTGGTCTGAAGCTCCTTAACCTCACGTTCTTTGGCCATAATCTCCTCTTCCCGCTTCTTCTTCATCTCGTCGGTGAGCAGTACGCGTTCCGACTGGTAGGTTTTGTACATCTTTTGCACCTCCTCGTAGCGGGCCGAGATCTCGGCTTCCCAGGCCTCGGATATCTTGTTTAACTCCTCCTGCGCAGCAGCATAAGAAGGAATGTTCTGCAGAATATAGTCGCTGTCGACAAAGGCGAACTTCTGGGCCATGCCGCTTCCTGCAAGAAGGAAGAGGGCAAGGGCACTAACAATAATCTTTTTCATGATACTAGATTTTTCACTATGTTCTTTGCTTCGTTCGTAGCTATAAATCAAACACCGTACCAAAGTACTATAAATGTACTGCTCAGCTCTTTACAGGCCCTAGAATTGCTGTCCGATGGTAAAGGCAAAGTGGCCGCCACTAACGCCCTTCGAACCCGGGTACTCATCAAAGCCATAGCCCCAGTCGATCCCAAGCAGGCCGAACATGGGCAGGAAGGCCCTGACCCCGACCCCAAGCGCACGCTTCACCACAAAGGGATTGAACTCATCCAGCCGCAACCAGGCATTCCCGGCTTCGGCAAAGACCAGGCCATAGATCGTCGCAGAGGGATTGAGCGAAACGGGGTAGCGCAGCTCCAGGGTGTATTTCGTATAGACATTCCCCGATTTGTTGCCATCCTCATTTGTCGGGGTCAGACTTCGGTTCGGGTAGCCCCGCTGGGCAATAATCTCACGGCCATAGAGGTTGTACCCCGACATCCCGTCACCCCCCAGGTCGAAGCTCTCGAAGGGCGAGGGCCCAATGTCATCGTTGTAATGCCCCAGGTATCCCCAGTGAAAGCGGGTCATCAGCACCAGGTCGCCAATCAGGGCATGATACCAGTCGGCCTTGAACATCCAGCGGTGGTATTCCACCCACTTGTATCTCACCTCGTTGGGAACATCCACGTAATTCCTGCCATTGAAGAGGGAATAGGGCGGCGTAATCTGCAGGCTCATGCTCAGATTGGAGCCCCCCCTTGGATAGATGATCTGGGTCTGCGAATTCCGCCCCAGGGTGGTGGTGAAACTGAAGTTATTGAAATAGCCGTTATCGACGAGAAAAAGACCCGGATAGTCCTTCACTTTGTAGCGCTGATAGGAAAAGGCGTTGTAAAGGGTGAAAAAGTCATCGGGCCAGGTCAGCCTGCGGCCAAGCCCGACCGAGGCCCCCAATACTGAATAGTACTGGTCCGGGATGTCCTTGGCTTTCACTCCACGGTATATGGCCCAGGTATTCTTATTCATCTTGGAATAGTAACCCGAGACCGAGAAGGAATTCGGTTTCTTTCCGCCGAACCAGGGCTCGACAAAGGAGAAATTATAGGATTGGTACACCCGCCCGTTGGTCTGGGCCCTGATCGAGAAGGTCTGGCCGTCGCCCGAAGGCACAGGGAGCATGCCGGCCCCGTAACCGCCGGAGACCTCCAGCTGGTCGGTGGCCCTTTCCACCAGTTTGTATTCAATGTCAACGGTCCCGTCGGACTGGTTCGGAATGGGAACGGGCTCGATCTGTTCCGGATCGAAATGGCCCAGGTTGGCCAGCTCGCGTACCGTCCTGATCAGCTCCTGCTTGCTGAACTTATCCCCCGGCAGGGTGCGAAGCTCACGACGAACAACATGCTCATTGGTGCGGTCGTTCCCCGAAATAATCACCTTGTTAATGGTGGCAATTTCCCCCTCGTAAATACGCATCTCGAAATCGATGGTATCGTCTTCCACACTCACCTCCACGGGGGTAAGCGAAAAGAAAAGGTAACCGTTATCGAGATAGACCCCGCTAACGGCATCGTCATCCATGGTCAGTCGCTCGTCGAGTACAGTCTGGTCGAAAACATCCCCTTTCTGAATGCCCAGAACAGCATCCAGCAGCTCAGAGGGATATTTGGTATTCCCAATCCAGGTGATGTCGCCGAAATAGTAGCGCCTGCCTTCCTCAATGCTAATGTAAAGATCGAGCCGCTTCTCCTTCCTGGGCGAGGGAGCCACCGAGTCGGAAAGCACCTTTGCGTCCCGGTAGCCATTCTCATTGTAGAACTCCACCAGCTTGCGCTTATCGTCCTTGAAATTCTTGGAGACCAGCTTCGAAGCCTTAAAGATGTTCAGATTCACCTTCTTGGTTTCCTTCATCTTGCGTCGCAGCAGTCGCTCTTTAAAGTTGTCGTTCCCCACAAAATAAATCTCATCAATCTTCACCCGCTCATTCTTGTCGATCTGCACATGCATCTGCACCATGTTCACCCGCAGCGTATCGTCCTCGAGTGTGATGGCCACATCGGTATTCAGGAAGCCCTTTTCGATGAAATGCTCCCGGATAATGCGTTTGGTATTGTCGATGATGTCGGCGGTAACCTGCTGCCCGTTCCGCAGATTGATTTTCTCACGGATATCCTGGCTCTCCGACTTCCCGATCCCATCCAGGACCAGCCTCGACATCCGTGGCTGTTCGGTAAGGTAGATATCGAGCCATACCGAATCGTTCCGGATCCGGGTTGCCGTAATCTTGGCATCGGCAAACAGTCCCTGCTTCCAAAACTTCTTCAGCAGGTTGGTCACTTCATCGCCGGGAATACTGATCCTGTTCCCCACCTTCAGCCCCGACAGGCTGATCAGCACCTCTTTTTGTATGAATTCGATGCCCGATACCTGGATGTCGGCAATGACCAAATCCCTCGGATTTTCATAGTCCATCACCCCGAGGACATCATAGTCGATCTTTTCCCGGGGAGTGGTGGCTTCCCCGGGGCTTTCATTCTGGGCCTCCTGGGCTGTAATTTCCTGAAGGCCTCCCGCAAAGAAAGCAATGGTCAGGAGCGCTAAAAAATAACTCGTCCGTTTCTTCATTCCTGCACTTAATTATTCACTGTTTCAGCCCTGGGATTTTCACTCACCTTACCGAACCGTCGCTCCCGTCTCTGGTAATCGATAATGGCTTCATAAAAATGCTCCTTGCGAAAATCGGGCCACAATACCGGCGTAAAGTAGAGCTCGGTGTAAGCAAGTTGCCAGAGTAAAAAATTACTGATCCTGCGCTCACCGCTTGTACGGATCAACAGTTCCGGATCGGGCATGAAAGAAGAGGCAAGGTAAGACTCCAGCACCGAGGAATCGATACGCTCAGGATCAAGCTTCCCCTTGCCGGCATCCCTGCACATCTGTTTGACCGCATCCGCAATTTCCCATCTCCCACTGTAACTGAGCGCCAGCACCAGCTGGAGCCCGGTATTGCCGGAGGTCAGGTCAATTGCCTGTCTGAGACGCTTTTGCACACTGGCGGGCAAATCAGCAAAATTTCCAAGCACTAGCAGGCGGACATTATTTTCGTTTAGCTTACTGGTTTCCTTGATAATCGTATTGGCCAGAAGGGTCATCAGCCCCTCGATTTCAGGCTTTGGCCTGTTCCAGTTCTCCGTGGAAAAGGCATAAAGGGTAAGGTAGCTCACCCCCAGTTCTCCCGCAGCCTCAACCACCTGCCGAACCGACTCCACACCGTTCCGGTGGCCGAACAGACGCTCCCCGCCCTTCTTCCTGGCCCAGCGACCATTGCCATCCATAATCACAGCAACATGCCCCGGCAAACGGTCTCTGTCTATTTGTTCTTTCAGGCTCATTTAAGCGATCCCTCTGTCATTAATCATAAGTCGGGCACTCTTCCCGGAAATTGAAAATCTTGTAGGTCACAAACAGGCCGGTAAACATATACCAGTCGTTATTTCCTATCATTGAGGCCACACGCTCGCCCCCCAGATTCTGCTGCCCGTCGATCATATCGGTGAAGGTCTTTCGCATACTGAACTCGAGCCCCCCACTGAGCCGCAAACCGAGATTCATCTTAAACCCACCCCCGAATGGCAGGTAAAGATGTGACCTTGAGCCTCCTGTATAATTGAGCGCATAACCCAGCCCTGCCGAAACATAGGGCGTGTACTTGGTTTTCCGAAACGCCGTTTTGTAGGGCCACCAGTTGAACTCAAAATCAAGGCCCAAATCTACAAAACTTGCCTGAAATTCTGCCCTAACTTGCCTGAAATTCTCATTTGCAGCACTTAAACCAAAGGCGATGGCATGCGCCCTGAGTGCATGACGCATGTTAAAATTATAGCGAAGAATCGGACCAATAGCCGGCTGCGACAAATGGGGAACCGGAACCACGGCACTGAGATCGCCCTGGTAAAAAGACATCCCGGTAAAAAACCCGATATCGGTCTTGCGCTGCCCCAGAGCAGCGACAGAAAACAAGCATACAAAGAGTAGCGATAAAACCAGCCTAATACAGGTAGCGCGTGAAGGTTGGCAAACCACCGCGCCCGGCCCTGATTCTGTAGAGAACTTTCGCACTGAGGATGTAGTAATAATCATTGTAATCTGAAAAATGGTCATCGCTGTATCCATCGAGGAAATCCCCCATGCAATAGCGGTAACCAAGTTCACCACCCACGACCCATTTCGAACTCAGGGCATATTTTACCCCTATGCCCACAGGGAAAACGGGGGTCCACTTCAAATTATTATCGTAGCCTTTAACGGCTATCAGCTCGTTCGCCTTGTTCCCGGCTTCAAACATTCTGGTTTGGTGAAGGACTCCCCCGGCTCCGATAAAACCGTAAACGTACAGGGTATTGAAATCGTTCAGCATTCCCTTCCGGTTGTAGATGGCCCCCGAGGTACGCATGCGCCCATCACCCAGGGCATATAATTCGAGCCGGATCGTATGCTCAAAGGCGTTGGTATTGAAAGCATAATAGAAATCATGGCGGCTATCATCACCGGGGGGTGGTCGCATGTGACTGTCACCTTCCACATCCCTGCCGGATAACCAGACATAGCCCAGATCGAGCTTCAGGCAGACATTCGGATCGAGTTTGTAACGGAAGTCCAGACTGAAACTTGGTCTTGATCCGTTAAAGAAATTACTGAATTCGCTCTGTGCTGGTCCAATATCGGTATGGGAATGAACAGACCCCAGGCCAATCCCCCCCTCATATCGTAGAATACGCCACAGGATCTGGGCCTCACCATTGAGCGGCAGCAACACCAGAAGTACAAGCAGCATCCGGAACTTCTTCACCATAGCTGATCTGTTTCAATTATCGGTACAACCTGTTAAACACCGGTCGGTTCGCACGGTTGTTACGCAATTTATAGATAACCCGGAGGCTGAGTATGTAATACGAATCCTTATATCTGGAGGCTGCCGGAGCATAGCCATCAAGCTTGTCGGAGAAGGTAAACTGGTAGCCAATCTCTGTCCCCAGACTCCAGCGGGCATTCACAGCCCACTTAAAACCGGCACCTACGGGAAAGACCACGGCATACTGCATTTCCGGATGATAACCCGGATTGTTCAGCGGCTCGCGCCCTTCATTCCGAAGATCGTGGACCACCGCCTTGGAAAGCGTTCCACCTATCCCCAGGTACATGTAGAGGTTCACCTTGCTAAAACTGTTCACCATCCCTCTCCTGTTGTAAATGGCGGAGGATGTATGGCGCTTATTCGAGCCAAGCAGATAGTACTCCAGCCGAAGCGTATGCTGAAAGGCATTGGTTGTGAAGGAGTACAGGCGATTGTGGCTGCTGCCTTCCTGATCCCGGCCACCGTACATCATGTAGGAAAGGTCGAGACTCACCCCCAGGTCCCGGGTCAGGGCATAACGGGCTATGAAACCGGCACTCGGCCTGATTCCGTTAAAGTTGTTCAACAGCGATTTGTTTGCCAGACCGATGTCTCCATGCATGGTGGTGCTACCAAGATAGAGCTGGCCTTCGTAGCGACGCAGACGCCAGCTTTGGGCAAATACATCACTGCCTCCTAGCAGGAGAAGAAAAATCAATAGCACCCAGGTGTTTCTCTTCATATACAGATAACGAGCAGTTTCCATAAAAGTAAACAAATATTTTTAATTGCGGGTATCGGCACCCCACATCAACTTGTTCCGCAAAGTACTGTAGAAACTGATGTTCTCGATTCGAACCATTCGCAAACCATAGTTGGCTCGTCTCACGGTAATGGTCGCATCGCGGTCTATGTCGATGGTCCTGCTGTCCATGGCCAGCTGAAACACCTCATCCCTCGTATCCACAGCGTACTGTAATACAGCAGAATCGGGCAAAACAAGTGGCCGCACCGTCAGATTATGCGGTGCAATGGGCGAGAGAACCAGGGAACCCGACTCGGGCACTACAATCGGCCCGCCCACGCTAAGATTGTAGGCCGTGGACCCCGTCGGGGTCGAAAGCAGCAAACCATCGGCCCAATAAGCACTGAGAAACTCTTCATTAGCCCTGACATGTACCGTAATCAGCGAACCACTGCTTTTGTGAATCCGCACCTCATTCAGCGCCACATCACGGGGATCCTCCTCCCGTCCCGAAACCTCCACCTTCAGCAACATGCGCTCCTCAATATCGAAGCGGCCGCTGAAAAAGCTGTCGAGCGACTCAGCCATGTTCTCCTGCGAAATGTAAGACAGAAAACCCAAACGGCCGCTGTTCACTCCCAGCACCGGAATCCCACTATCCCTTACCAGGTTCAGTGTTTCAAGGAAGGTTCCGTCCCCTCCCAGGGAGAACAGATAGTCTGTTCCGGGATCAAGGTCGGAGTGATCGTGAAAAAAACCCGTCACCCCGGGCCGAAGACCAAAAGTCGAATGCAGATACCTGTAAAGCGGCTCGTACATGCAGATTCGAATCTGAAGCTGACTCAGCTTATCAATCAGGGCAGCTATATTTTCCCGGGCCTGAACCGGGAGCTTTCTTCCAAATAAAGCGACTTGCATTCAGGTATTGAGGTATTTTAAAAAGACATCGAAACGTTCCTGGTAAAACTCTTCCAGATCCCCCTCATTGCTGTGAGTAGCAACAACCCGGTAGTTATAGCGGTTAAAGGTTTCCAGGATGGAACTTACATCGGTCAGATTGATCTTGAGGGTAAGCCGCAAACGGGACGGATCATCCATCGCGGCCACATAAAGGCTCAGTACACGGCCATTGTTGCTCTCCACAATCTGTGAAATCTCGGCCAGGGAATAGTCGTGCTGACGCATCTCCAGTTCGATAATGCCTCCGGGTTGTTGCATGGCCGACAGGTGGGCAAAGGTCTGGGTAAGCTCCTCCTGGGTAATCACCCCCAGGTACTGCTGTTCATCGTTCAGTACCGGCACCAGGGTCAGCTCCAGCCTCGACAACAGCTCTATCACCTCATAAATGTGCTGCCCTTCGTTCACATAGGGCTTCTCCAGCGAAAGCGCATGGTTCCCGACGGGTTCATCCGGATGATTCAGGTCATAGATGTCAGCGTCGGAAATGAGCCCGAGAAATTCCCGGTGATTCACGATCGGCAGGTGTTTAATCCTGAAGACCTCCATCATGGAAAGGGCTGTTGTGCCCGAATCGGAGGTTTTCAGTGCCGTCACCACATCAGATATAAGCTCTCTGGCCAGCATGCGGGTCTAAACTTACAGGTTTAGCAAGGATAAAACAAATCTTGTTCCATCGCCTCAAAGAGACAGCTTCCGCTCTATGGTATTCAACAGTATGGAAATAGCCACATCGTTGAGCCCCCCCTGCGGAACAATGATATCGGCATAACGCTTCGAGGGCTCGATAAACTGCAGATGCATCGGCTTTACCGTCTTTTCGTAGCGTTCCAGTACCTTTTTCACGTCCCGCCCCCGTTCCATCATGTCGCGGATAATCACCCTCCCCAGCCTGTCGTCTGAATCAGCATCCACAAACACCTTCACATCAATCTCGTCGATCAGGGGCCTGTGGGTATAGATCAGGATGCCCTCGATAATCATCACCTCGCGGGGTTCGACCCGAATCGTCTCCGCTGCCCGGGTACAGGTCAGATAGCTGTATATCGGCTGCTGCACCGCCTCCCCGGCTTTCAAGCTCCGAATATGATCTGTCAGCAATTCCCACTCGAGGGAGTCGGGATGATCGAAATTAATCTGCTGCCGCTTTTCCAGCGGAAGGTGGCTGTTGTCTTTATAATACGAATCCTGCGGAATGAGGGTGACCCGGTCCCGAGGCAGTCGTTCCATGATCTTCTTTACCACAGTCGTTTTCCCCGAACCGGTTCCCCCGGCAATGCCAATGGTTAACATCCGGCTTAGTTTTCCCCAAAGATAGCACTATCTTTGTGCAGGCCGAACATAATGCTAAACATACCTGTATCCGGTTTCAGGACCGGGCCAGGGCTCAATACAGACGAAATGGAAAAGCAACTCTATCCCCTGAAATTCACTCCCATTCTGAAAGACAAGATCTGGGGAGGCTCGCGGCTTCGCGAAAGGCTTGGCAAGCAGGCCTCCGACAAGGCCGGGGAAAGCTGGGAAATATCCGGGTATGGGGAGGATATTTCTGTGGTCGCCAATGGCTTTCTTGCCGGAAACAATCTTCAGGAAATCATAGAGGTTTACATGGGCGATTTGGTGGGCGATCATATTTTTGAGCAGTTTGGCCTGACCTTCCCCCTCCTGATTAAATTCATTGATGCCAATGAGATGCTCAGCATTCAGGTGCACCCCGATGACAAGATGGCTGCAGAAAGGCACCAGTCTTTCGGGAAAACCGAAATGTGGTACGTCGTCGAATCGGATAAGGGCCAGCTGATCGTGGGCTTCAACCAAAAGATGGACCGGGAAAGCTACCTGAAGCACTTCGAAGAAGGCCGCCTGAAAGAAATCCTGAATTTTGAAGAGGTCAGTCCGGGCGACATATATTTCATGCCTGCCGGACGCATCCATGCCATCGGAGCCGGCGTTATGGTAGCCGAAATCCAGCAAACCTCCGATCTCACCTACCGGATCTATGACTGGGACCGGACCGATGAGCAGGGAAACAGCCGTGAACTCCATACCGAACTGGCCATCGATGCCATGGATTTCAATTTCCATTCGGAATACCGCACGGCCTGCACGCCTGTACTGAACAGCACAAGCCCGGCCGTCGACTGCCCCTATTTCACCACCAGCGTAATCAAACTCGACCGGCCCGTAGAAAAGGACTACAACCTGATCGATTCCTTTGTGGTGTATATGTGCATGGAAGGCGAGCTTGGCATCTCCTACCCTGGCGGCACCGAAAAGCTGGTCAAGGGCGAAACCATTCTGATCCCCGCCGCAGTCAAGAATCTGGCCCTGATCCCAATCGGACAGGCTACCCTCCTGGAAAGCTACATCAAATAAGCCCCGACAGGGCCCCTTCAGCCATGAAGATTTCAACAGCCGAGTTCATCTCCAGCAGTTCCCGCGTCGGGCAATGTCCGAAGGAAAACCTCCCGGAGTACGCCTTCATCGGCCGCTCCAACGTAGGCAAGTCCTCCCTGATCAACATGCTGGTTCGGCGGAAGAAACTGGCCAAGACCTCCTCCACGCCGGGCAAGACAAGGCTTATCAACCATTTCCGGATCAATCAGGAGTGGTTCCTGGCCGACCTTCCGGGCTATGGCTATGCCCGGGTTTCGAAGAAAGAGCGGGAGTCCTTTGCCCGTATGATTGAAGAGTACGCCCGGCTGCGCAGCAACCTCATCTGCTTCATGGTCCTGATCGATGCACGCCACTCACCCCAGCAAATCGACCTGGACTTTATCGAATGGCTCGGCGACTCCCACCTCCCCTTTGTAATCGTGCTAACCAAAACAGACAAGGTGAGCCGGAAGGATAAAGCAAAGAACCTGAAACAACTCGAACTTAAGCTGTCGGAGAGCTGGGACGAACTCCCGCTGGTTATGGAATCGAGCGCGGTTAAAGGCAGCGGCAGGGATGAAATTCTCGGCTTTATTGAGCAAACCAATGCCAAACTAAAAGGCTAGGGCCCCCTTTCAGTGTTCGAGAAAATAGCGCAGGCTTTTGATCAATAGCCGGGGCTGTTCGGCATGCACCCAGTGGCCCGCAGAGGGAATACGCACAATGGAGGCTTCCGGAAACAGCCTGCGAATAGGGATATGGTCTTCCGGCAGGATATAGTCGGAGTGCTCTCCTGCCATGAAGAGAACCGGAAATTCCGTCAAGCCCCCGGCGGCTTCAATCGCAGCGGTGTCCAGCCCATCCAGAATGGCCGGTAAATTGCTTCGCAGCGCCTCCAGATTCAAACGCCAGCGAAAGCCGCCTTCCTTTGTCCTGCTCAGGTTTTTCAACATAAAAGACCGCACCCGTTCCGACCCGATGGCTGTTCTCAGGGCACGGTCGGCATCACTCCGGCTTTGAATGGCCGATAAATCGAGCGCCAACATAGCATCGATCATCTTTGCATGATTCGTGGCACCGTTAAAATGAGCAGGTTCGAGGTAGGAGCGCGGGGCCATGTCCACAGAGATCAAAGCCTCTACCCGCCCGGGGTGGTCCAGGGCAAGTTGCATCACGGCCTTCCCCCCCATTGAATGCCCCAGGAGAATCGCCCGATCAAGCCCACGGGCATCCAGAAAACCGATCAGATCGTCGCGCATGGCGGGATAGTCGTGGACGGGCTCATGTGCCGATCGCCCGTGATTCCGCTGATCGACAACAAAAACCCGAAAACCGGCAGCGGCCATCTCCCGGGCTATTGAAACCCAATTGTCCCCGGTGCCATATAAGCCGTGTACAATAACAAGGGCCGGCCCCTGCTCCCCGTAGCTGCGATAAAACAAATCCATTTAGCCAAAACTTAAGGTTGAAGACAATTGCTTTGCCGGAGCTTCGGCCTTACTGCCCTCCATCCATGTAACGAAGGTTCAGCTCGGCGATCAACTCCCTGATGGTAGCGAAGGCACTGGTGGTCTCTTCCGAAATCCGGGCTTTCTTCAACCTGAGAATCAGAAGGCCATACAAGCCGTCGAGCGCAATCTGCACATCCGAAGCCCTGCTGTAGCCCGAACGCATACGAAGTGCTTCCAGGTGCGGCCGGGCCTTTTCATAGAGCTCCCTGTAGCCCGGATCCCCGCCCTGGTCGAGCAGTTGTCTGTGCATCTCGGCCATCTTTTCACCCTGATGCAGGAGAATACTCAGATGCCCCTTCTCTTCCTTCCCTTCGTCCTTCATCATGGAAATGAGCCCCTTATACCATTCACGCATTTCCCGCTTCAGCGCATACTCAAGCTCGAACTTATTGATCAGGGTCTGCTCCACGCGCTCGATATCAAGCCCGTTAGCCCGAATCATATCCTCTATCTGGTACATGTAGAGCAGGTATTCTGCGATATTCTCCTTCCGTTTCTGTTCCGCTATAATCATCTTCTGTCGGTTTGAGCACAATGGTTCCGGGCTTATCGCATCCGGCTTGCCGGGCTGCTATTCAGCATCCGGAACCTGGTCCCTGAGTTCCCGCAGGTAGAGCTGAATCGCATTTTCCAATCCGTAGTAAAGGGCATCTGCAATGAGCGCATGCCCGATGGAAACCTCTTTCAGCCAGGGAATGGACTGCTTTATAAAACGCAGGTTCTCAAGACTCAGGTCATGACCGGCATTCAGCCCGAGTCCCAGGTCCCGGGCCAGCTTTGCAGCTGACACAAAGGGCGCGACCGCCGCTTCCGGCCCCTCCGGATACTTTGTCGCGTAGGGCTCGGTATAAAGCTCTACCCGCCGGGTACCCGTCTTTGCAGCACCCTCGATGTCCCCCAATTCAGTTCCCACAAAGATGGATGTGCGGATGCCGTGGTCCTGAAATTCTGCGATCACCTCCCGTAAAAAACCCAGGTGCTTTCTGGTATCCCATCCGGCCGAGGAGGTCAGGGCATCGGGCGGGTCGGGAACCAGGGTTACCTGCTCGGGAAGCACCTTGCAAACCAGGTCGATAAAGGGCCTCGAAGGATAACCCTCAATATTGAACTCGGTTTTTACCAGGGGCCGAAGCAAGCCCACATCCGCATAGCGAATATGCCGTTCATCGGGCCGGGGATGCACCGTTATCCCCTGCGCACCAAAGTGTTCACAGTCCACTGCCACCTTCTGCACGTCGGGTACATTCCCGCCACGGGCATTCCGAAGCGTGGCTACCTTGTTAATATTTACACTGAGTTTTGTCAAAACAATTCCCTTTATCAACCTATGATCAAAGAATCCATACTGCGCTTGGGCACGTGATGCAAGCCCTGCTCATCGCGCCAGTACTTAACATCACCGTCCTTCATTTCGTCAATCACCACCTCCTCTGCCGGCTTACCCAGGGCAAGCACCTGGATGATCTTGTAACGGTCGGGAATATCCAGTTCGTCACGCAGCTTCATTCGTTGCACCGACCCGATAATGCAGCCGCCATAACCCGCCTCCACAGCGGTCAGCAACATGCTCTGGGCTGCGATTCCGTCATCGCACCACCAGTCTTCGGTAAGGTCCAGGTCGCAGAGTTGCACAATGTAGGCTGTGGGCCTTTCCCCCTCTGCAGGCCCCGGCCAATCCTTCATATAACCGGCCCAGGCGACAAATGGAAATATCCTTGCACAGTCCTCGGCTGTATTGAAAAGCATGTAGCGAAGCGGCTGCAGATTACTGGCCGAAGCCGACAGCCGGGCAGCTTCCACCATCTCTTTCAACACGCGCATCGGAAAAACCTCATTCTGATCGAAACGCCGGTAAGAGCGGTTCTTCGCAATCAATTCTTTAAGTTGCATGATAGCTCTGCTTTGGAAACGGAATACATATTTATGCCAAGATACTCATTTAGCGTAAGAACAGCCAATATGACCGGCATTCATATCAAACGGATACCGGCCTCATCGACGGCTCATCCGGACTTACTTATTATTAAAGGTATTCATGGTGCGCTCTACGCCGAGTACACCGAAAGACCTGATGATCTCACAGGCCGTGTCGATGCGATCCGGAAGGGCCTTCTCCTGCTCCCCGGTCCAGGCACTCAATACATAGTCGACCTGCCGGCCAGGATGGAAATCGTCACCGATTCCAAAACGCAGCCTGGCATAGGCACTCGTACCCAGCATGGCATTGATATGGGCAAGCCCGTTGTGACCGGCATCCCCCCCTTTGGCACGCAGGCGCAGGGCCCCGAAAGGGAGGGCCAGATCATCGACCACCACCAGAAGCCGGTCTTCACCAAGCCTGAGTTTATTCAGCCAGTAGCGAACCGCATTCCCGCTCAGATTCATGTAGGTGGATGGCTTCAGCAAATAGTAGCTCCGGGCCCGGTATTTCATTTCAGCAACAAAGCCATATCGCTTGTCCTTAAACGAAATATTGGACGCCCCGGCGAGGGCATCCAATATATCAAATCCAATGTTATGACGCGTGTGTGCGTACTCCTGTCCTATGTTTCCCAGGCCGGTAACAAGGTATTTCATAGGAGAGAAATCTATGCTTCGGCTCCTTCTTCAGCTTCGGCTCCTTCTTCAGCTTCCTCAGCCTCCTCACCTTCCACAACTTCGTCAAGCTCCATGCCCTTGCTAAGGCGGGAGGATACGATGGCAAATACCATGGAACGGGCGGGATCGAGAACCTCGATGTTGTCGTATGACAAATCCCCAACCTTAATCACGTCACCAATCTCAACATTGCTAATGTCGATGTCCAGTACATCGGGCAGGTCCTTAATCAGGCCACGTACCTTCAGGACACGACGACGCTGACGGGTTTTACCCCCATTCTTCACACCGATGGCATCACCATTCAGCTGGATCGGAATCTCCATGGTGACCGGCTTATCATCGAATACCTCAACGAAATCGATGTGATAGAGTTTGTCTGTTACCGGATGGAACTGCAGCTCCTGCATCACAGCCTTGTGCTGCTTCCCCCCGATGTTCAGCTCGATGATGTAAGCATTTGGGGTATAGACAACTTTCCTGAAATCGTTCTCATGAGCATGAAAGTGAAGGACTTCGGCCCCGCCGTACATGACACAGGGTACATGATCGGCTTTTCTTAGGTCGCGGGTCGATTTCTTACCCACGGCTTCGCGTTTCTCTACGCTGATCGCAATTGTTTTCATCTGTTGTGCTACTCAGAATTAAGTGAATACTAATTCCCCATCACACGGTGGGAAAAAGATGCCCCATAGGACAAAACGGCTGCAAATGTAGGGATTTAACTTATAAAAGTGTCACTAATCGACTTAAAATTATAGACTTTGTCGATGACCTCTGCAAAATGCCGGGCCACCGGCAGTACCTTAATCTTCTCCGATTCCCGCCTCAGCGGAATGGTATCGGTTACAATGAGTTCATCGATTGGCGATTGCTCGAGACGTTCATAGGCAGGGCCCGACAAAACCGGATGGGTAGCCACAACTCTCACACTCTTAGCACCCTGGCTCTTCATCATGCCAGCTGCAAAGGTGATGGTCCCGGCAGTATCTACCATGTCGTCCACAATCACAATATTCTTTCCTTCGATATCCCCAATGGCCTTAATCTCCTCCACAACATTGGGCTTCTTCCGGAGCTTATAACAGATCACCATACTGGCATTTAAGAACCTGGAATAGGCATTGGCCCGCTTGGTTCCTCCCATATCGGGCGCCGCAATCGCCAGATTATCGAGTTCCAGCGACTTCACATAGGGCACGAAAAGTGCCGAAGCGTAAAGGTGATCAACCGGCACATCAAAAAAGCCCTGTAACTGGTCGGCATGCAGATCCATGGTCATGATCCGGTCGGCACCGGCGGCGGTAAGCAGATTGGCTACCAGCTTCGCCCCAATGGCCGAACGAGGCCTGTCCTTTCTGTCCTGACGGGCATAGCCAAAATAGGGGATTACGGCAACCACCTTGTCGGCCGAAGCCCTTTTGGCCGCATCAACCATCATCAGAAGCTCCATCAGATTGTCTCCGGGAGGAAAAGTCGATTGCACAATAAACACTGTACAACCCCTCACACTCTCATCATAGGCGGGCTGAAACTCGCCGTCGCTGAACTGGTAAAAACTGGTGCGGCCAAGCTCCGTTCCAAATGACTTGGCAATCTGTTCGGCCAGGTAAACCGAAGCCCTTCCCGAGAAAAACTTAATTGGTGATCTCCGTTCCATCGGATTCTATGCAGTTTTAGGTATTGATCTTGCTCTTTCAGGCCTTGCCTGGCACTCAGCCGGGCCTTGCGGCTTGCCTGCTCCGGCCATTTCAACTACTCGTTTTGAAGCGTCCAATTGCCCGTAAAAATAAGCATATTTATCCGCTCCGCATGGCTGCCCTTCACATTTTTTTATGGTCGAAGCCAGCGCAGTCTTTCGCCCCTTTCCCCTTTTACCACAGAGGATTCGGCGTGAACAAAATCCCCATTCCGACGTTAAGCACATAGCAGGACTTCCTATTTAGAACGAAACCATATAGCCGTGGCAAAGCCCCCCAGCAGTTCAACCGATAAGACCAAAATCGCCGGTAAACACCCTGACATCCCGGGCAACAATCCCAAACCCACTAAAGCTGCGGGAACTGAAAGCGGGCAAACAGGAAATACACCCAGGGTCCTTCTCCTTGAACCTGACCCCGAATATGGCCAGCAGCTTAAGGAAACCCTGGAACTCAAACACTACATCGTCGACCTTGAATCCATCTCGGAAAGCGCGCTTAAGCGCTGTGAAACGAAAAAATACGATGTCATTGTCTGCGACCGAAACCCCGTCGGGCTCAGTGCTGAGGACTTCATAAAACAAGTCCGCAGCAAGAACGAACGCACCCCCTTTCTCTACCTGGCTCAGACACGGGACGACCATGAAATGGTCATGGCTTACTGCGCCGGGGCAGACGACTACCTGGTTAAGCCCTTCACGAGCACCGAGCTCTCCCTCCGCATCCACGCCCTGCTCAAACGCAGCAAACCTGGAAAAAGCGGGGCCCTTCCTTCCATGGTGAGCTTTGGATTGTACACTTTCGACTATCCCAACCGCCTGCTCTGCTCCCCCAGCTACCAGGTCCAGCTCACAAAAAAAGAAGCAGAAGTGCTACGCTTACTGGCTGCCACCCCAAACCAGGTCGTAAAACGCGAAAAGGTCCTCATCGAGGTCTGGGGCGAAAACGACTATTTCATGGGGCGCAGCATGGATGTTTACATTGCCCGCCTGCGAAAGAAACTGGCTGCCGACCACAACGTGGCCATCGTCAACATCCACCGCATGGGCTTCAAACTGGAAGTAAACGGCCACTAGATCCCAATGCCGGACTTTCGGAAACGGCACTTCTCCGGGCTGCCGGTTTATCCCATCCCAAATCCTTCCGCAGCTCTGCACCGGTTCTGTTTCAATTCTCAGGATATCCTCTATTTTTGCCTGAAACAATTCCATCCATGAACTATAAGGATAAAACCGTTTGGATCACCGGTGCCTCATCAGGTATCGGAGCCGCTTTGGCGGGCCGCTTTGCTGCTGAAGGGGCACGCCTGATTATTTCATCCCATGAGGCCGAAGAGCTGGAAGCCCTGCGCAAAAAGCTTGCGGCAAATGGTGCGGAGGTCTATTCTCTGGTGTTCAATCTCGGCAACCCGAAAGAAGTCCAGGCAAGTGCCGAACAGGTACTGGCCAAATACGGACGCGTCGATGTGCTGATGAACAACGGGGGTATCTCGACCCGGGCCTACGCCTCAGAGACCCCGCTCGAGATCGATCGCCGGGTCATGGAAATCGATTACTTCAGTGGCATCATCCTTTGCAAAGCCCTTCTGCCCTCGATGCTGGACAATGGTTTCGGACAGATCGGGGTTACGTCCTCCATCTCGGGAAAATTTGGTTGGCCGGAGCGCAGCGCCTATGCCGCAGCCAAACATGCCCTGTTCGGGTTCTACAAGAGCCTTTGGGCCGAAAACAAATCCAGGGGCCTCCGGGTCACCCTCTTCAGCCCGGGAAGGGTGCGCACCAGGATCTCCCTTCACGCGCTTGAAAAAGACGGCAAAGAACATGGGAAAATGGACCCCGGCCAGGCCAAAGGCATCAGCCCCGAAGTATGTGCTGCACGAATGATCAGGGCTATGAAGCGCGGACGCAAGGATGTATTGATCGGCGGGCCTGAACTGCTCATGGTCTGGATTCACAAATACTGCAAGCCGCTCTACTACAGAATGGCCGGAAGAATGACCGCAAACTGACGAAAGGCAGAAGATGTGTTCCGCGCCAACAGGCCCGGCCTGTAAAGCTCAGGCCCGAAAATTGATCGACTGGCAGAGCCCATCATTCTTCGATAAACCAGGGAGAGAAAAACCAAGACCGTGTATGCATGCAAAAGAATGTCAGAATAGATAAGTATCTCTGGGCGATCCGGGTCTTCAAGACCCGAAGTCTGGCTGCAGAAGCCTGCAAAAAAGGCAGAGTTCTCATCGGGGATGTCGCTGTTAAGGCATCCCGAATGGTAACAAGTGGCGACATTATCAGGGTTAGAAAAATGCCCGTGGAATACAGCTATGAGGTAATCGACCCGATCGAAAAAAGGGTGGGTGCCAAGCTGGTGGAAAAGCACGCGAAAGACATTACGCCGGAAGAAGAAATCCTGAAACTCGAGATGCAGGACAGCTTTTTTGTGCAGCGGGATCGTGGAGCCGGACGCCCGACGAAAAAGGATCGCCGCCTGCTGGACGAGCTAAGAAACGAGCCCTGATTTATAACTAATTTTAGCTTTATTTTGATTTTATATCTTAATTAAGCTATATTTGAGGGGTCGATCAAGAAAGCGGGCGTCCTGACAGAGCTGAACCCCACAGCAGGGAGCGGGTACAGAGACCCGGAACAAAGGCCGGGAAAAGCCCTGGGGGCAGACGCACAGAACAGACCTGAAAGAAGCCATCGCAAACGGAAGTATATGATTTACGCCGCCATCACCGGAGACATCATCGCCTTTACCAGCCTGACCATTGAGGGGCGAAAAGAGCTTGAGCGGCAAATACCCCGGCTTTTCGCCGATCTCAGAACCGAACTGGGAGCCTATGTACGTCAGTCGCAGGGCGACTATCTGGAATGTGTGCTCAAAGACCCCTCGGGGGCGCTGCGTGCCGCACTGCTTATCAAGAGCTTTTTCAAAGCTGTTTCACTGAAAAAGCCCGAGCACTACGAACCTTCGAACCGCTCTGAAAGCTTCCTGAGACACCGGATCCGGCTGGCAATCTCACTCGGCCCCCTGAGCCGCTTCGATGAAGAAAAAGGCATCGTTGATGGGGAGGCCATATACGAAGCAGGACGCAGCCTTTCGGCCCACTCCACTTATGACAAAAGCCGCATCGTTATTAAGGAAAGCATGCAGCTCCTTCATCACGACATCAAGCGCTTTGGTGCTTTTGACCCCCTTTTAGCCCTCCTCGATGTCCTGCTATCGCAGGCCACAAGCAAACAATGTGCCGTGCTCTATTACAGGCTTCTGGGGAAAAATGAAGACGACATTGCCGCAAAGCTGAGGGTCTCTCAACCCGTAGTGAACCGGCAGTCTAAAAGTGTCGGCTGGCACGCCATTGAAAGAAGCCTTCAGTACTTCGAAGCCCAAACCCGAAAAACAACGATCAGGAAATGAGCCCCAAAGACCTCCTTCTCCTTCAATTCATCGCGCATCTGCTCAGCGACTTTGTCTTTCAGCCCGAAAAAAGGGCCCGGGAGAAAAACAAGGGAGGATTCAAATCCGGCTATATCAAAACCCACATCCTGCTTACCTTTCTCTTTTCCTGGCTACTCTCCTTTCAGTGGCTGTTCGTGATTGCTTCCCTGTCGATCGCACTCAGCCATTGGCTCATCGATGGATTCAAACCCAGACTCAATGCGCACAGGACACTGGCCCGCTACACCTTCCTCATCGACCAGGTGCTGCACCTGGGTTTTCTGGCCCTGATTACCCTGGGCTTTCTGCACTTCTTTCCCTGGCAACCGGTGCTTAAGACATGGATCATCCACCCCATTCTTCCCTATCTTGCTGGTTTCCTCCTCTGCGCCAAGCCTTCCAACATCCTTGTCCGGGAATTACTCAGGGCGAATAAAATCTCCTTTGAAAGCAGCTACGATCTGCCAAATGCGGGACGCCTCATCGGCATCCTGGAGCGCCTCCTTGTGCTCACCTTCATCCTGCTGAACCAGTTCAGCGCCATCGGCTTTCTGATTGCCGCCAAGTCGATTCTTCGTTTCAGAGACAGTGATAAACTGAAGACCGAATACGTGCTGATCGGCACCCTGCTGAGCTTCGCAATTGCCATAGCTGTCGGCCTCGGCATAAATGCCCTGATTAGGGCTTGCTGAAAAACATGATTCTGGCATATATTCAGTCATTTAGAAGGATATATGAGCAGCTAAATGCAAGCATGATTATCCTATCATCGGATGAAGCTTGCATTTTAATCAAGAATTATACATCATTAGTCTGTAGCACATCATCTACTGCGTTAGCTGCAACTTGCAGTATTCCTATGCAGCTACGTTTTGCTGTCTTGTATCTGATGCACTACAGCCTTTTTCAGCAAGCCCTGATTAAGGTATAAAATAAGCTTATAGCCAAATAAAGTCATCTCCGGCCCGCCGGGCATCCTTAAGGGGACAAGCCTCTTTTACACCAGCGCTAAGCTATAAGCGCCTCGGTCTGCTCGACAATCTCCCTGCGCTGCTTCACCAACCCGGTGGCCACGGCATCTCCGCGACGAAGCTTGCGGGCAAACATACGGCCCTTCACCGTCTTCTTCCAGCGGAAACTCCAGAACAATGCCGCCCTGCCAATGGGAAAGAGGGTAAACAGAAAGGCCACCCAGATCCACCACGGACCGGTAAAGAAGCCCACGATCAGGGTCTGTACAATGTGGTAAAGGGGAAAAACCAGGAGCATGGCAAGGGCAGCCTTCACAGAGGCGTGGAACTGCCTGTCCTTTATGCCCCTGACAAAGCGCACGGGAAGGAAGAAGGGAACAGCATTCGTGAGAAAGCCATAGAGAAAGACCGGGAAGGTCAGCAAGAGTGTCAGGTAACGCCAGCAGCTGCGCATGGGTTTATAGCCCTCTTCGCGGACCACCCAGTCGCGAATCTTCATGGCCTTCACCCCCTTCACATAGTTGATAATGTTTTCGGCCAGGGGCTTCACCTTTTCCGGATCGGAAACAATGAGTTCGTCCATACGGGCAATCATTTCCTGATCGGCTCTGAAACGGTCGCTCAACCTTTTCCCTTCGATCCCCATGATCTCACGCATGCGCGGGTTGAAGATCTGCCTCAGCTCCTGCACGGCCTCGTAATACGCATCCGTTTCGATGTGAATCATCTGAGGTTTGAGCCCGTCGATCAGCTCCTTTTTTACCGCATTAATGCCCTTGGCATTGTTCTCCTGGTAAAGCTCCCAGTAATCGGAGACCTCAATGGCCTTGCCGAAGTTCACAAAGAGCGAAGCATTCTGCTTCACATAGTCGCCAAAATCGAGCCCTACAGGAACGATCTTTACAAAAGGCCTGGAGCCTTCATCTTCCTGGGCCTTAAAGGCAATCCGAAAGATGCCCTTGACGATGGGGCGGAGCTTGCGCTTGTCCCCGTGGTTGCCCTCGGGCATGATGCACAAATAGTGCCGGTTCTTCAATACCTCAACCGAAATATCAAAAATCTCCTGGTTTTTGGACAGTTCGGCCTGACCGTCGCGCTGACGAAATACGGGCAGAATCTTCAGGCTGTTCAGCAAATAGGCCAGAACAGGCTTATTGAAAATATCGGCCCGGGCCAGAAAAACCACATCACCGGGTGCAAAGAAAAGGACAATCAGGGCATCCATCAGGGCATTCTGATGATTGGGCGAGAAGATCACCGGGGCATTCCGGGGGATGTTCTCAAGGCCTTTCACCTCCACCTCACCATAGTAATACCTGAACTGAGCCTTTACAAAAGGATAGACTAAATGATAGATAAGATTCCTTTTGTAAATGCATCTGCTGGCACCGTTCACCTTTGATCTGGCCATGTATAAGGGTCTTGAATTAAGGGGACAAATATACGTTTTTCTGCGTACTGAGCACCCTAAAGCCCCGCGTGGTCGGGCGCCCGGCCGGCGTGCCGGCAAATTCCGGGGTTGCAGGCCTTCGTTTGCCGGGACGGGCTGTCACCAGCTTCCGGGGCTGCAGGCCTTCGTTTTCCGGGACGGGCTGTCACCAACTTCCGGGGCTGCAGGCCTTCGTTTGCCGGGACGGGCTGTCACCAACTTCCGGGCTGCAGGCCTTCGTTTGCCGGGACGGGTTATCACCAACCTCCGGGCTGCAGGCCTTCGTTTGCCGGGACGGGTTGTCACCAACTTCCGGGCTGCAGGCCTTCGTTTGCCGGGACGGGCTGTCACCAACCTCCGGGCCGGGGCCTCCTTCGTCACAGGTCCCGCTATCCGGCCAATTGTCCCTTCCTGGTTTCTGCTGAACGAAATGTACTATATTTGCGGCCATGGCAACAACGAAGGAATTCAAGGGGAAGGACATTTGTGGCATCCAGCAAATTGGGATCGGCGTAAAGAACGTGCATGAGGCCTGGAAATGGTACATCTCCCACTTCGGGATGAACATCCGGATGTTTGAAGACAAGGCTAGAGCGGAATACATGCTCCCGCATACCGACGGCAAACCCTGGGAACGACATGCAGCACTCGCTGTAAACATGTGCGGAGGAGGTGGCTTTGAGATCTGGCAGCACACCCAGCGCGAAGCCCTGGCCCCCGCCTTCGAACTTCAGATAGGTGACCTTGGTATCTTTGCAGGAAAAATCAAATCCAGAGATGTAAAAGCAGCCTGTGAATTCCTTTCCGATACCGATTGCCTGACTCCGGTTTCCAAAGATCCGGCCGGACGCGACACGTTCTATCTGAAAGACCCCTATAAGAACATCTGGCAGATTGTCGAAGAACAATCGGTGTATATGAAATGCCCCGGGCAATTTACCGCAGGCGCCTACGGGGTTTGCATCGGAACCACCAATCCTGAAAGAGCCCTGAAGCTTTACCAGGGCATTCTGGATTACGACAAAGTCGTGTACGATGTTGAGGGCCATTTCAGCGACCTGAAAGGCATCGCCGGCGGTGAGGGCAGATTCCGCCGCATCCTCCTGCAGCACAGCAAAGCAAGGAGAGGCCCGTTCTCCAGAATATTTGGCCCCTCAGAAATCGAACTGTTTCAGGCCCTCGACCGGGAGCCGGTGAAAATCTTCAAGAACAGAATCTGGGGCGACCTTGGTTTCATCCACCTCTGTTTCGATATCCTGGGCATGAAGACCCTGAAAGAAGAATGCAAGGCGGCCGGCTTCCCTTTCACGGTTGATTCCGACGTTGATCCCCAGGGCAAACCCTTTGACATGGGCGAAGCCTCCGGCCACTTTGCTTACGTGGAAGACCCGGACGGCACCCTCATCGAATTTGTGGAAACCCATCGCATCCCCATTGCCAGGAAAATCGGCTGGTATCTAAACCTGTGGAAGCGGAAAGATGTTCGCGCTCCCCTGCCCGGCTGGCTCTTGAAAATGCTTCGGTTTATGCGGGTGAAGCCGGAAGACTTGTAGCGGGCCGAGTCCCCGGCCACGGGAAGTCAGGTCTGGCCGGTTTTTCCATCCTATCTATTCAGAACTACAGGATTAGCCATGCTGATTTCGTCCGGTAGTAGCCCCACAAAATTTCACTGATTCCAAAATCCGTTTGCCGGATCAAAATAGTTTAGTACATTTGTATTATTCATGTTGTTTAATACAAGAGGTTAAGTAATGAAAATAGATACTAAACTGCACGAACTCCTGCTCTCCTGGGAGAACACCTATAAAAAAGGCCAGCTAACCCTGTGGATTTTTATGGCACTCCAGGACAGTAAAAAATACGTCGATGAAATCAAGAGCTTCATCGAAAAGAAATCGAACGGAACAATCAGTTGCGAGGAACAAAGCCTGTACAGAGCATTAAGGAAGTATGAACACATTGATGTTCTGAGCCACGAATTGAGAGAAGGCAATAAAGGTCCGGACAGGAAGTACTATTACCTGACAAGCCTGGGACAGGAACTTTTCAACCAGTTTGTCAACAGGAACATCAGACTCTTTTATTCACCAGAGATTAAAAACCTAATCAAACACTAGGAACAATGAAGACTATCACGCCTTACCTGCTGAGATTTACCCTTACAGCAATCCTTTTAACCATCGTATTCAGGTATGTTCTGAGCTATGGCATAGCCCATTTTGCAACGGCCATCATTGTTTTGGCAGCAGGAACATACTTTGTCGCCATGTTTGCCTCCGGTTGGTATTTCGGAAAAAAAGATGCTGAATACCTGCCCATACTTGATATTGGTTTCAGATTTCATTTCAGCACTTATCTGATTCATAACAGTATTTCATTGTTATGGATTGGATTGGGTTTTGCTTCAAAATATGAAACAATAGAACTCCCCCTTATGGTTTCCCTATTCTGGGGAATCGGCCTGCTTTTGCATTTTATCTTTTTTCTGCGGGAGAGAAAAAATGCGATTAACCAGCTGGACAAAGAAGAGTTATTCGACTAGAGCAGAAAAGCAAACAGCCTCGGCACAACCGGGATCCAATCCTTCGATAGGACCATGGCCTAAAGGCCGGCCCTAGTCACCCCAGCCACAGATCAAAAACCAAAATCCCTCTGCGCAGATTAAGTTATTAAATTTTTTTAATAATAAACGCCTCGTTTATAAAATATCTCATTAATATTCGCTAGTTTTGAAGCAACGATAAAGCGGGTTTATGAAACGATTAGGACATCGCGGGACGATGGGGCTTGCCTTGCTGTTTCTGGGCATTTCGCTTCAGGGCCAGTCCCCGGCTCCGAAAAGCAGTGCAGCTGACTTTGAGCGGGTCGATAGCACGTCCCTGCAGAATGGCTGCAAAATTATTCACATCACCAACAGTGATGAACCCTGGGACATCTATGTGGCCGAGATTGATCTGAGCAACCCGGACAACCAGTTCAGGGTGGCTATTGCCAACGGGAGGGCGGCATGGATCGATGGCCTTGGAAACACTTACAGCAGCCGGGAAACCCTGGCGGACATGATTGCCCGAAGAGAGGCGGCCGGTGAAGAAGTCATTGCCGCCATTAACAGCGATTTCTTTAACATGGCCAATGGCATGCAGTTCAACGTGACCGCCCTGAAGGGCATCATTGCCAGTACCGGTATCACAGCCGATCCGCATGCGGCCTTTTACAGCGACCAGGCGGGGGAAGCCTTTATCGGAATGGTCAGACACAAGCAGAAAGCAGCCCTGGGCAAGGCAGGTGAATACCCGATTCATGCGATCAATATGGCCCGGGGTGCCGACCAGCTCATCCTCTACAACAGCAAAATTAACCAGGCCGGCTCCGGTTGCAATCAGTGGGGACTGGAACTGCTGCTGCAAGCCCTGGACTCGGGACTTATCAATGGAGTCATCAGCTACAAAGTAATCGACAAGGCCCCGCTGGTCGAGATGCAGGCTCCGGATCAGGTTATTCTCTCGGGGCATGGCAAAGCCAGAGTCTTCCTTGACAAGGCCGAAACAGGAGATCTTCTCCGGGTTTACAATGATTTCGAAGGACTGCACAAGAGCCCCATCGTGGAAATGGTCGGTGGTTGGGGCCACATTGTTAAAGATGGCCTGAATCGTTCTGTAGCGGCCATTGAGGAAGAGGGAAGCATGATACATGAAAATGAAAGGCACCCCCGGTCGGCAATAGGCTACAACAAGAGCAAAACAAAGCTCTACCTGGTGGTGGTTGATGGCAGGTCGAAACTGAGCGCCGGGATGAACCTCGACGAATTAGCCAACTTTATGATCGAAGAACTCGGGGTATGGGAAGGCCTGAATTTCGATGGTGGTGGATCGACTACCCTGATGGCAGGCTCAACAACGGTGAACAACCCCAGTGGCGGGACGCAGCGGGCCATTGCCAATGCCCTCCTGGTGGTGAACAAAGCCCCGGCAGAGGAAGAAGCGGCCCCAGTGTTCGAAACCCAGTCAACGGAAGCCATTGCGGCGGGTGCAAAGCTCATGTACGAAGTAGATCCGGCCCATGGGGCGGCTGCATGGGTGATGGAACTGGACCGCATGCAACCCGGGAGCCAAACAATGGCTGAAAACGCAGACCAGTTGGGGAGTGCTGAAACGGGCTATACAAGCCAGTCGGAAAAAGAGGCAGCACTCCAAATGAAGGCGCATGTTTCACATTTACTCATCAATGACAGAATTGGGTGGAGCGATGCCTTTAATGTCGCTCATCAGAATGTCGGCCTCCTTTCAGAAAACCTCAGCAGCGGCGATGGTTCGCAAACCCGGGAGGATGTCATTGTTGCCGTGAATGCATCGGCCTTCAACACCACCTCGGGTGCAATCGACGGACTCAGCGTAAAAGACGGATACATCGCCAGCTATACGGAAACAGACCATGTTTCGCCTTCGCTCTGTTTCAATCAATCCAACGATCCCTTCATCGCAAATCTGGAGCTGAATCTAAGTGTAATCGCGGAAAACGGGGCCAGCCTGGCCGTAAACAACGTGAATGGCGTCAGGTGGTTGGACTATCTGACACTGTATAACTCCTACATAGGTGAAAAGACCCCGACCAACCGCTGGGGGGCGGAGCTCAGGCTGGTTCCCTCAGAAGCTCCCTATCTGAATGGCGTGAGCCGCTTCCGGGTTACGGAGAAGGTGGCTGACCAGGCTGCAGGCAGCGGAGGGATGTCGATTGGAGAAGGGGAGTACATCCTGAGTGGAAATTCAGCCGCCTATGAATTCATCAGGGACCAGGTGAATGTGGATGAAGAGATCCGCATCAGCTCGCAAATCAGCCATTATGGCACTGATCCGCTAAAAGCCGCCACAGCCAGAGAGGATGGCAGCCCAACCGGGCTGAAGGCCAACCCGGCCACAGAAATCGATGCCGGCAAAACCCTGAAGGCAGCTTCAGGTCTGCCCGACCGGATCATTTCCAGCGTGCCCGGAACCGGTATTGTAATGCTGAACGGGGATGTCCTTGATGCCGGTGATCCGAATTTCTACGACAAAGGCCTGGTCCTGGGTAAGGACCTCCGAACTGCGGTGGGCTACAACAGCGATAAATCGAAACTTTACTTTTTCGTTTCGGATGCCTTTACGGAGAGCCATACGGGCATGGAGCTGGCAGGACTGAAGGCGCTGATGAAGAAGTACCGGATTCTGGACGGGCTTTGTCTGAGCGGCGGTTTTCATTCGACGATGATCACCGGCGACCGCCTGGTAAACAAGGCCCCGGAAGAAGAAACAAGTATTGCCAACGCCCTGGTCCTGCGCTACCTCGACCCCACCCATGTTTCGCTTCGGCCCGAATCGGCGGGGATCACCGTGTTCCCCAACCCTGCCGGGGAAATGGTTTACTTCGACCTGGATCAGGCACTGGCTGCCCGCGTATCCGGTGCACTCTGCATTCAGCTCTACGACATCGGGGGAAGGATGGTGAAATCGATGGAGTACGGGACAGGAGCCCGGGTAGCCCGGAGGCTGAATATGCCCCTGCATGAGATGGAAGGGGGACTGTATATGTATCGCATTTTGGATGAAAAAGGACTGGTGAAACAGGGAAAGCTGATGGTCACCGACTGACCGGGGCAAGGCCAAAAGAAAGGAAACCCGGCGCAGGGGCCGAATCGCCAGGCGGGCTTTGCCCGGGGCAGGAAAATGACATTGAACAACTTAAAGGATGGAGTAGATGAAATACTTTTACACGATTAAAAACCGACTGAAGACGGGAATCCTGACGGGAATCCTGCTTGGCTTCAGCGCCCTGGTTTTCGGACAGGGTAAAACCATTCATGGAGAGATCATTGATGAGAACGGAGATCCCATGCCCGGCGTCAACATCATTGTGCAGGGGACCACGCACGGAACCACCTCCGGCTTTGACGGAAGCTTCGAGCTCAGGGTCGCCGACAGCGATGTGCTGCTGATCTCCTTTATCGGCTACAAGAAACTGGAAGTCAAAGTGTCCGAAACTGAGACCTTTGCATTTCAGCTCTTCCCCGATGCAGAAAACCTGGAGGAAGTGGTGGTCACCGCCCTGGGGATTAAGCGCGAGAAAAAGGCCCTGGGCTATTCGGTGCAGGAGGTAAAGACCGAGGACATGGTTGAAGCCAAGGAGATCAACCTGCTCAACTCCCTCTCGGGAAAGGTGGCTGGTTTGCAGATCAGCAAGGTGGGTTCCGGAGCAGCGGGATCGTCCAATGTCATTATCCGGGGCTATACCTCTATCAAAGGCGACAACCGGCCGCTCTTTGTCATCGATGGTATCCCGGTAGAAAATACCGCCATTGGCGAGGCAACCCAATGGGGTGGTTTCGACTACGGCGACGGTATTGCCGACATCAACCAGGAAGACATTGAAACCGTATCGATCCTGAAAGGACCGAGTGCCGCGGCACTTTACGGAACCAGGGCCGCCAACGGGGCCATCCTGATTACCACCAAGAAGGGAACCAAACGGAAGGGGATCGGGATCAACTTCTCCTCGAACTTCACCTTTGAAGAACCCATCGGCCTGCCCGACTACCAGAATACCTACGGAAGGGGAACCGCCGGCAATTTCCTCTTCCAGATCGACAACGGCAGTCACGCAATTTATCCGGTACTGGATGCCCAGGGCGACCCCTACGTGAGTATTGCCGCACTGGAATCCTGGGGGCCTCAGATGAATGGGGAGATGGTAAACATCTGGAATGGCGAGAAAGTAGCCTTCAGCCCCCAGCCGTCCAATATCAGGGATTTCTTCCGGACCGGCTTTACCTCGACCAACAATATCGCACTGACCGGAACGCATAAGGATGCCACCGTAAGGGTGGGGTTTGGGAACATGGCCAACAGGGGCCTGCTCCCAAACAGTTCCATCGACCGGGTCTCTACCAGCATCTCGGGGAACACCACCCTGGGTAAAAAGATGCGCTTCGAGGCCCGTCTGTCCTATGTGCGGACCACCGTTAAAAACAGGCCAAACCTGGCTCAGTCGCAAGGCAACACCATGTACCAGCTGATCAGGATGCCCCGGAGCATCAGGCTGCAGGATCTGGAAACCTATCGCGACGAAAACCTCTTTGCCCGTCTGTACACAGGAACCCTTTCCCACCAGCAGATACACAACCCCTACTGGGTCGTAAATCTGAACCAGAACCAGGACCTGAACGAGCACGTCACCGGTTACTTCAAATACGACTATAAGATAACCAGCTGGCTGACTGCCATGGTGCGTGCCGGACTCGATGTGCGGAACATCCGCACCGAAAACCAGACGGCAACCTACAACCCCTCCTCACTCAAGGTTGAGGAAGAGCCCGACGGCACCCTGCGTATCAATGATACAGGGGATGCCTACAGCCTGGGATTCTACAAAACCTATTCCGTTAACAGTGACTTTCTTTTCACGGCTCACAAAGAGCTGTGGCCAGGCTGGAACGGACGGGTCAACTTCGGGGGTAGCATCTACCATTTCGAGCAGAGCAGTCTGACCTCCTTCGGACAGAGACTCAAGGTGCCCGATCTGTTCAACCTCTACAGCACGAACCTGATTACGACCAGCCAGGGCTTTGCCCAGAAAGAGATTCAATCGATCTATTACTTTGCCCAGCTGGCCTACCAGGACGCGGTCTATATCGACCTGCAGATGAGGCACGACTGGGACAGCTCCCTCACCCCCTACAACTGTCGCTACGACTACCCCTCGGTAAGTATCAGTTCCATTCTGACCGAAACGCCCGGACTGGAATTCCTGAGGAACGATGTCCTGTCCTTTTTGAAGATCAGGGCCTCACTGGCACAGGTGGGAAGCGGCACAGGCCCCTACCAGACCCTGCTTACCTATTCACTCCAGAACGGGATGGGTAACTCGATCGACGGAAACGGAATCGCCACACTGGGAAATACCCGGCCTGCCTACAACCTGAAGCCCCAGAAAACAAATTCCTGGGAGGTGGGAACCGACCTGCGTTTCTTTGGAAACCGCTTAGGACTTGACGTGTCGTACTACAAGATGAATACCAGAAACCAAATCATCGTGATCGGCTCGACCCGGACCAATGGCTTTACCTCTCAGATGGTAAATGCCGGAAACATCCAGAACTCGGGGGTTGAAGTAACCTTCGTAGCCACACCGGTGAAGGTGGGGGACTTTTCCTGGGAAAGCCGCATCAACTATTCGAAGAACCGCTCCGAGGTCATCGAACTGGTCGAAGGCCTGGAAAACTACTGGCTGGGAATGGAAAACTCCATCACCATTACAGCGAAAGTGGGTGACGCCTTCGGGAATATGTACGGAAAGGGATACAAGCGCGATCAGAACGGAAACCGGATCATCGACTCCAATGGCTTCCCCATGACCGAAGGCAAGCTCCTGGGGAACTACCAGCCCGACTGGCTTGGTGGTTGGCAAAACATCCTGCGTTATAAGGGCTTTAAGCTGACCGCCCTGATCGATGTTCGTGTAGGCGGGGACATCTACTCCCGTTCGAATGTCCATTCGCACCGGGCCGGAAACGCCAAAGAAACCCTTGAGGGCCGCCAGGCCTGGTACGACACCCATGAGCTGGTTTCCTATCAGGATACCGAGAACAACCAGTGGAACTGGAAATGGAAGCCGATCGCAGGCGTGGCAGAAGACGGCTATATAGCAGAAGGCGTCGATATCACCGGTGCAAAGAACACCAAACCGGTAGATCCCCAGGAATACTGGTCGCACGTCGCCTCGAGCACTCCCATCGCCGAGGAATTCATCTACGATGGCAGCTTTGTGAAACTGAGAGAGCTTACCTTTGGATACGAGCTTCCACGAACCCTGCTTAAAAAGCTTCCCTTCAACCGGGTCTTTGTCTCCTTCGTAGCCAGGAACCTGGCCTACCTCTATAAAACCACAGAGGACTTCGACCCCGAATCGAGCTACAACACCTCCATCCTACAGGGACTGGAATCATCGGCCTTCCCGAATTCGAGAAGCTACGGCTTTAACCTGGTACTTAACTTCTAATGATGACAAGCATGAAAAAGATACGCTTTGCCCTGGTCCTGGGTCTCCTGCTTATGGTGAGCTGCACCGACGACTTCATGGAGATGAACACCAATCCCCTTACCATCAGTTTCGACAATACGCCAACCAATATGCTCTTTACCAATGCACTAAAGCGTGGTGTACTCGACTATTCCATTTATCAGCGGGGTGAATTCCTCTATGCCAACCTCCTGGCCCAGTATTGGGCAAACGCCGTAAGCGGTTGGCCAACTGATCGTTACAATATGAATGACGAGTGGATACAGGCTTATTGGGACGACTATTATGCGGGTTTTGGCATGGATGCCTATATGTGCCAGCTGAAGCTGGAAGAAGATGTCGAACTGAACGTGAACAAGATCAGCATGGTCAGGATCTGGCGGGTCTGGATCCTGCACCGCATGACCGACTATTTTGGCCCCATGCCCAACTCCGAAGCCTTCAAGGCCAACGAAGGCATCCTAAAGCCGGCCTACGACTCTCAGGAAGAGATTTACAACTACATGCTGAACGAATTAAAAGAAGCTGTCGCAGATTTCAATCCCGAACAGAAGGCCAGCTTTGGCACAGCCGACATCCTTTTCGACGGAAACATCGACCGCTGGACCCTCTTTGCCAACTCCCTTCGGATGCGCCTGGCCATGCGCATCTCCGACGTGGAACCGGAACTGGCCAGAGAGCACTTTGTGGAAGCCTATACCAACGGTGCACTGGGATCGAATGACGACAACGTGCTGATGACCTGTTACAACACGACCTATCTCGAGAAAAATCCCCTCTGCACCGTTCTGAGTTTTGCCAACGAAAGGCGCATCAGCAAGACCATGGTTGACTATCTCAACCTGAACGGAGATCCGCGCAAGGCCAAGATTGCTCAATACCCCTACAACGGGCTGCCGAACGGGATGACCGACGCTCAGCTGGGAACCATCATACATTCCGAGTACTCGAAAGCCGGAATCAAGTACTTCAGGGGCGACTACCCCACAGAGATTATGAAATACTCGGAGGTATGCCTGCTCCTGGCCGAAGCTGCCCTCAAGGGCTGGATCAGCGACAATACGGCCAAAAACTACTACGAGATGGGGGTTAAGCAATCCATGCTCTATCACAAGGCATCTGTCGGGAGCTACCTTAGCAAGCCCAACATCGCATGGGACGAAAGCAAGGCCCTGGAACAAATTCATCTGCAGAAATGGATCGCCCTGTTCCCCAACGGCATGGAGGCCTTTGCAGAGATCCGCCGAAGCGGTTATCCGCGCTTGAATGCACTTATGGCACCGCCCAGCCAAACCTCTACCGACGGCAAATACCCCTGTCGCATTGCCTACCCCTACAGTGAGGTGTCCTGGAACAGGGAAAATGCCGAAGCAGCAATGAATGCCGCAGGTTTTAGCGGAAACAACATGACCTCCCTGCTGTGGTGGGATGTCGCTGCAAATTAGTTCTGTAGTGATCCCCTAAACCACTGGAAGGGGATTGCGGCAAAGCAAGCGATGGAAGATCGTAGCAGATTGATCGGAAAGAATTATTTTTATGAGTATGATTGAATAAACTGCACCTTATTATTAACTAAAAAAAAGGAATCGTATGCGTAGACTTTTTACATTAATCGCAGTGTTTCTGGGATTAGCTTCAGCAGGCTATGCCCAGAAATTTACTACTCAGTGGAGTAGATCTGTGAGCGACAACTCAATGCCCGAATGGTTCGGGAGCTCCCACACAGAAAGAGGCCTGGCAGCAACACCAGAATACCTCTTTGTGGTAAGCAGGAACAACGAGGCCAATATGGCCGTGAAGGTTCTCAACCCCCTGACCGGTGCCGATCTTGGTGAATTGGATGTTACCGGAGTAGCCCCGGGGGCTCTTCCCCTGAATGATGTGGAGACCAGTGACGACGGTCAGATTCTGGCCTGTAACCTGGCCTTTTACCATGAGCAATGGGCCGCAAACGGAACCTGGACATTCACGATCTACAAGTGGAGCGACAAGGATGCTGCACCAGTGGCCTACATCACCTATGACAACCCCGATGAACTTCGCCTGGGCGATTTCTTCACCGTAAAGGGCGACCTCACCGGCGATGCAGTCATTACAGCTGCTGCGGGAGGCACAAACAAGGTTTTACGCTGGTATGTAAGCAACGGAAACCTGAATACAAGCCCCGACCTGATCGAGCTGAATGGCCTGGTCGAAACCAAGAACAACACGGCTGGATTGTACGGCCTGCCAAAGGTTGCCCCCCTTGGTGTCACCTCCAGCGACCCCTTCATCTACAGCTCGAACAAAATTTTCCCGACGAAATTCAATGCAGACGGATCCAACATCATAGAGGAACTGAATGAAGGCAATTTCTACAGCGAAAACATGGCTCCCGGTGCCGATGAAAATGCTGTCATCACCTTCGAAGACGATGGCAAAACCTTTCTGGCTACCGCTTCTCTGATGGGTTCCAGCAGTACAATGAACAATGCCCAGATCAAGGCCATTGATATCAGCAACGGGCTGGCCAATGCTACTAATCCTTTCTTCAGCAAGGGCCTGGGCATTGCCGAGAATGCAATGTGGAACGGTGATGTAGCCAGCACTGTTATCGATGGGGTCACCTATGTTTTCCATCTCTATGCCAACACCGGCCTGGCCGGATTTTCCTTTGACCCCAATGCCGAGCCCGAGGTTAAAGTTCCGGTTACCGCCCAGGGCTGGAGACGCTGTGTTCTGGATTCAATCAATGGCAGGTCGACCAGACCGGACTGGCTGAACGAAAACACCAGAACACTGGCCTATGGCAACGGCCACCTCTATGTTCCGGTTTGTGCTGCAGCCAATGCCGAAGGGCGTATCCTGATCCTGGATGCAAGCGATGGCAGCCTGCTGGCCAAGGAACTGGATGTCAAAGCTGTAAACGAAGCCAACAATTTTGAGCATGACGGCAACGTCCGCATTGCCGACGTAGAGGTTGATGACGCCGGACACATCCTGGCCAGCAACCTGAGACTGACCGGCACATCCTTCAAGATTTTTGCCTGGGACGACGAAGACAGCGCTCCCTACCAGCTGGTAGAAGTTACCCCGCCCTTTGGCGACGAAGATCAGGCTGCTACCTGGCAGCAAACCGCTTATTACATGGATGTTAAGGGCGATATCAAGGGCGATGCCGTAATCATTGCTGCCCGTTCCAACTATTCATCCGTTTACAAGTGGGTCATCAAAGACGGTGTGGTACAAAACGAAGGCAATCCCTACGTCCATGTCCTCAATTTACTTCCCGACGACGGACACTGGGGAGCCTACGGCTCAGCAGCCCTCGAATCATCTGATGAGAACACCAATATATGGGTTGATGCCGACCTGATCGATCCTACCCGCATCAACGCCAGCGGCGAAACGCTCAGCGTAATGCCTACGGCGGTTTCGACCAGCGAGACCCAGCCCCACAGAACCACGGTTAAATACCTGAAATATGCGGGGAGTGACTACATCCTCGAATGGAACTGGGTCTGGGCCGATCACACCCGCCTGATCAACGTTTCCGGAAACCTCGAAACATGGGACGATGTGGAATTCGAGGAAGTAGGCAGCTACATGGGCCAGGCAGAAAATGCGGCAAATCTGGGCGACTGCGATTACTTTGTCGACGGTGACACCCTCCGCATCTATACCCTCTCGACCAACAATGGAATCAAGATGGACAATGTTTTCGAATATGGCCCCGAGGTTGATGTTCCGGTAACCGCAACAGGCTGGAGAAGATGTGCCATTGATTCAGTCGATCAGGTTTCCACCAAACCCCAGTGGCTCGGACTCAATGCCAGGGCTGTTGCTGCCACCAAAGAACACATCTATGTGGTGAATACAGCCGAAGGCAACTACCCGGGCGAAATTCTCATCCTGGATGCCGGCAACGGAAGTCTGCTCGAAAAGACCCTCAATGTGGCTCCTGTAAATCAGGGGAACAATACCGGGGGTGATTCCGACATCCGGATTTCCGATGTTGAGGTAGATGACGCCGGACATATTCTGGCTTCGAACATGCGCACCGCAGGTGCCTTCAACATCTATGTCTGGGAGAACGAAGAAAGTGAGCCCGAGAAGCTTGTAGAGGTTACACCTCCGATCGACATTGAAGATCCTTCCATGACATGGCAGCAGACCGCCTACTACTTCGATGTCAAAGGCGATGTCAAAGGCAATGCCGTCATCGTTGTTGCCCGCGCCAATACAGCGACCACCTACAAGTGGGTGATCAAGGATGGTATTGTTCAGAACGAAGGACTCCCTTACGTTAATCTTTACGACCTGCCGGAAGGTACGCACTGGGGTGCATACCCATCGGCCGCCGTTGAATCGGGCGATGAAAGCACGAATGTCTGGGTCGATGCCGACATTATTAACCCCATCTGCTTCGACGAAGCCGGAGGGATCATAGGCATTATTCCCGAAGAGGTATCCACCAATCCGGGTGCACCGCACCGCACCGCTGTGAAGCATGTGAACTATATGGACAGAAGCTGGATTCTTGAATGGAACTGGGCATGGGCAGATCACATCCGCCTGATCGATGTCAGCGGTGATCTGATGGCCCTCAACGAAGACAACTGGCTCGAAATCGGAGGCTATATGGGACAGGAAGCCAATCCGCTCCTTTGGGGCGATGTGGACTACTTCATCCATAACGATACCCTCAACGTGGTAACCATTTCCACCAACAACGGGATCAAACTGGATAAGTTCTATCCCGACTTTAGTTCATCCAAACCGAAGAAAGAAAGTCGGCTCAGCATCTATCCCAACCCTGCCGGAAACACCCTGCGTATTGAACATCCCGGGGGACTTAAAGCAGTTGAATTCATGAATGTTGCCGGACTCTGCCTTAAGCAGGTCGAAGGCGACAAGAGAAGCATCGACATCGGCGATCTGCCACAGGGTATTTACTTTGTGAAAGTTACGCCAAATGAAGGCGCTGCTGAGATCAGAAAGATCATTAAACAATAATGCAATGGCTGTCCCGGAAGACCGGCTTTCGGGACAGCCTTTTTTTCGAAAAGACCATGCACAAATACACCATTCTATCCATGCTGCTCGGCATGGCGTTGTTTTGCTTCGCCTGCAAGGGGGACCCTCCCGAAAAACCCGATGAACCCGACATAGATCTGGGTGCAGCCTTTTTCCCCTCTACAGTCACCAGGAAGATCGACAGGATCAACCCTGAGACGCAGGAAAACGGAGGAAGGGGTGCGAATGAACTCATCATCTACACCCACCTCTATGGGAAAAAAACCAATACCAACCCCTATGGAGTAGAGGCCATTGTAGAAGATGGGATTGTGGTGCATGTGGGAGGAAATGACAGTGAGATTCCCGATGTCGGGCTGGTGATCTCGGGCCATGGAACAGCAGCCCGCTGGATCAATCAAAAAATTCAGGTAGGGGCCGAAATCAAGCTGGAAAACTATACCCTGCAGGTGATCAAATCGGAGAATACCCTGGTAGAACAGGGGCGCGGCTTTATACGTACAGGAAAAGAACGCCTCAAAACCATCAGCCATCCCTCCATTGACCCCGATCGGGCCGATGCCCTTGAAAACGCATTTGATGCAAGCGTAGCCACATTTGTAAAGGCAAAACAGGCGGGTGATTCCGCAAGTGTTGAGGCACTGGCACAAGCCTGCCTGTCGAAAGGAAAGGACTTTTTCTACTACAGCTTTCCAAGCCGGCCGGATGATGAACGGGCGGCCTGGCTGGAAATTCAGGGGATGTCGAAGGATGAGTTGGAAGCCGTATTTGCCGACCTGGCCGATATCGGTTTCAACACCGTTTGCCCGGAGGTCATTTACAGAGGCTGGGCGATCTTTCCTAACGCGCCAAACGGCCTGGCCCAGTACCCCTGCTTTGTCGGAAGGGATCCCATGCAGGAGATGATCGAACTTGGCAGGAAATACGACATTACAGTAGTACCCTGGGTCTGGGTATTCTTTGTGGGATCGGAGCACTTCGATGCCATGATCAAGGCCAAACCGGAGTGGCTGGCCATTTCCAGAAAAGGAAAATACCCCTCCGAGGTCGAGGCGGGCTTCCATTACTTTTGTCCCTCGCGCGATCTGGTGAGGGAATACTGGCTGGAGATCTACGACTACATGATCTCGACCTATGAACTCGGGCACCTGCAGCTCGACTATATCCGCTACCCCGGCGAGCCCTGGACCAACGACTACTGCTACTGCGATACCTGTCGCAACAGGTTTATGGATCAGTTTGGGGTCGACCCCCTCGACCTGAGTCCCGACAACACGCCGGAACTCTGGGCCAGCTGGGACAAATTCCGCGAGAACAATGTCACCCGCTTTGTAGAAGCTGTAAGCCAACGCTTTCCGCAAGTCGACCTGTCGGCCGACGTGGTTCCCGACCAGGAATACTCGCTGGAGTTTAAAAAGCAAAACTGGAGTAAGTGGCTCGACAACGACTGGCTGAACACGGTTTACATCATGGCCTATACAAGCGACGTGGACCTGGTCGATAGTTATATTGGCTACATGGAAGGGCGCATGAAACCCAGTCAGCGTGGAATTGTCGGCCTTGGACCCTATACCGGAATGAAGCCCGAGATCCTGGTACAGGAGATCGAGCTGGCCCGAACCCGGGAAATTGATGGCAGCTGCCTCTTTATTTACAACGCACTCAGCGACCAACAAAAGGATGCACTCAAAAAAGGCCCGTACAGACAAGACAACTAAACAGTGCAAGACTCCGGTGAAAGATCGTGCATCGTAAGAAAGAGACAATTGTCCCGGCAACGAAACCATAGAATTTAACACAAAAACAATAGACCCTAAGCTAAGAAGCCGAAGACCGGATGATACTGGGGAGCGTAAAAAAAGAGGAGATCAGCGGGGTACCGCTGAAGGCCATGACCTTGAGAAACAAGGTCCTCTCCTACTTTGCCTCGGTGGGCGACAGCACCATTGCAGAGCTGTGTAAAGAGCTGAATGCCAGCGCACCCACCATTGCCAAGATCATTGGCGAACTGATCGATGAAGGCTATGTCCTGGATTACGGGAAGATAGAAACGGAAGGCGGGCGCAGACCCAACCGCTATGGCCTTGATCCCAACTCCGGCTTTTTCCTGGGCGTCGAAATCAAACACAAGTCGCTGAACTTTGCGCTGATCGATCTGAAAAGAAACCTCGTCAACAGCCTGGAAAAGGTTCCCTTTAAGCTGAGCAACGACAGGGCCTCGCTCGACGCCCTTTGCGGAGCCATAGAGGGCTTTTTGGACCGACCGGAAATCGACCGGAAAAAGGTCGGGGGAATCGGCCTCAACATCACCGGCCGGGTCAACTCCCGTACGGGATTTAGCTACAGCTATTTCCATTTTGAGGAGCAGCCCCTCTCCAGGCTGATAGAGACCAGAATTGGCATCCCCTGCTTTGTGGAAAACGATACCCGGGCCATGACCTGCGGGGAGTATGCCCTGGGGGTGGTCCGCAACGAAAAAGACGTGCTTTTCGTGAACATCAGCCGGGGGCTTGGCCTGGGGGTGGTCCTGGGAGGCCTGATCCAATATGGCAAATCGGGCTTTGCCGGTGAATTCGGACACATTCCCTTCTTCGAAAACGACATCATCTGCCACTGTGGGAAAAAGGGTTGCCTCGAAACAGAAGTCTCCGGCGTTGCACTGGAGCGGATGTGCCGGGCAGCACTGGAGCGAGGCACCGGCTCCATCCTCAGCGAAAAACACAAAAAGGGCGAGGCCGTGAGCAGTGACGACATCGTGGAAGCCGCAAACAATGGCGATGTAATGGCCATGGACCTGCTGGCCGCACTTGGAGACAAACTGGGCAAGGGCATCGCCCTGCTCATCAACCTCTTCAATCCGGAGCTGGTCGTCCTTGGCGGAACCCTTTCGGCAGCAGGAGACGCCCTGCGCCTGCCCGTCAGGAGTGCTGTTAATAAGTATGCGCTGAACCTGGTTCAGCGGGATGTGAAACTGAAAAACTCAGCACTTGGAGACCAGGCCGGAGTCATTGGTGCCTGCCTGCTTGTGCGCAACAAAATGCTCGGGCTAAAGACCCTGTAAGGGGCCCGGATTGAATTGAAATGGCTATGAGGAGCACCACCCGTTTTTTTATCGCTGTATTCCTGATCCTGGCCGGCCAGGCCGGGGCGCAAAAAAGCAATAAACCCTTCTACATGTGGTTCGACTGCGAAGCCAACTACGCCCGGCTGAGTTGGCCCGACTCCATCGCCTACTACCTCGACCGGGTAAAGGAGATTGGGGTAACAGACGTGGTTGTGGATGTGAAATCCATCATGGGCGAGGTCCTCTACAAGAGCAGCACTGCACCCTACATGGGTGAATGGGACGGGCATTACCGAAGCGAGGACTACGACATGCTGGACATCTTTATCAGGGAAGGCAAGGCACGCGGACTGGGTGTCTTTGCCTCCTTAAACGTCTTCTCCGGGGGGCACAATTTTCACCGGCGGGGGATCATCTATAAGCAACACCCCGAATGGCAAAGCCAGAACTATTGGGTCGACAGCATCATCCCCGTTTCGGAAATGGACTGGAACTACAACGGTATGCTGAATCCCGCCCTTCCCGAGGTACAGGCCTATGAACGCGCCATCCTGAAAGAATTTGTTTCCAAATACAGGGACCTCGACGGGATCGTCCTCGACCGTGCCCGCTTCGATGGCATCACCTCCGATTTCAGTCCTGCATCGAAAGCCCTCTTCGAGGCCTGGTCGGGCCTGCAGCTCGAGCATTTCCCTACCGATATCCTCTACTGGGAGAAGGACGAAAAGGGCAATGATGTCTGGAAGGGTGGCAGGCACTTCAGGAAATGGATAGAGTGGCGCGCCTCTGTCATCTACGATTTCTTTGAAAGCACCCGAAGGGAATTGAAAGCCATAAACAAGGACCTCCTTTTTGGGGACTATACCGGTGCCTGGTACCCCGTCTATTACGAACTGGGGGTGAACTGGGCCAGCAAGGACTATGACCCATCCGGGGAATACGACTGGGCTACACCCACTTATAAGAATTACGGCTATGCCGAACTGCTCGATGTTTACATGAGTGGGCTCTACTTCACCGAAATCACCATCGAAGAAGTCGAAAAAATGAACGAAGAAGCCATGGCCACACGCAGCGAAGCGGCCATGGGCAAAGGAAGGGATTACTGGTACTCGGTCGAAGGCTCGGCCAAACTGGCAAAAAAGGTTACCAAAAACGTGACCCCCCTCACCGGCAGCCTTTATGTGGACCAGTACGGAGGCGATGTAAAACGCTTCCAGCGTGCCATACGCAAGGCCCTGGAGTGCACAGACGGGCTTATGCTCTTCGACGTGGCACACATCATCAACAACGACTGGTGGGAGGAAGTAGATAAGGCTGTAAAAGAAGGACTAAAAGACTAGGCTATGAGAAATCTTTTAAGTATGAATCCCCTGGCCGGGAAGCTGATTCACCCATTATCGGCTCTGCAGAGCCCGGGGGGGCTTCGTTCCCGATTGCTCCGCGGACCCGCCCTGGTTCTGCTTGGCCTGCTGCTGGCAAGTGCATGTGAACGAAACACGCCCTTACCCGATCCCGAACCCCGACCCGATCCACCCCCTGTCGAGGACCCCCGGGACAGTCTCAAGCCTCGCTATCTCTGGTTTGATGCCTCGGCCAATTTCAGGCGCTTCAGCTACTACGACTCCATTGTATTCTATCTGGCCAAAGCCAAAGAAGTGGGCATCAGCGATATCGTGGTAGATGTTCGGCCGGTTTGTGGCGATGTGCTTTACAAGAGTGCGCTGGTGGATGAACTCATCGACTGGAATGGCTACCACAGGGAAATCGACTACGACTACCTCGAAGCCTTCATTACCGAAGGGAAGAAGCTGAACCTGCGCGTGCATGCAGCCCTGAATGTATTTTCCGGCGGACACAATTACTTCGATGCGGGAGTGGTTTACCGCGATCCGGACATGGCTGCGAGGACCACGCTTCTGAACAAACCCGAAGGATTTGTCGATATCAAAACCATCAAGAGCAAGTATTCTGCCTTCTTCAATCCTGCCGATCCGCTTGTTCAGAAGTATTGTCTCGATATCATCAGGGAACTGGCCGCCAACTATGACGTCGACGGGATCATCCTCGACCGCTGTCGCTTCGACGGCATTGACAGCGACTTCTCCCAGACCTCGCGGGACTTATTCGAGAACTATATCGGGCAAAAACTCTCTGCCTTTCCCGACGACATCTTCAAGTGGGTTATTGTGGCGGATGGTAGCTGGGGCAGACATCCCGGAGCCTGGTACATCACCTGGCTGGAATGGCGGGCGAAGGTTATCCATGACTTCTTTGCAGAGGCCCGGGCCGCTATTCAGGAAATAAACCCCGAAATTGCCTTCGGCACATACACCGGGGCCTGGTACCCAACCTACTATTTCGTGGGTGCAAACTGGGCCAGTAAAAACTACGACCCCCGTAGCGACAGTTTCGAAAACTGGATGTTCAGCCCCAAATACAAGGACTTTGCCTATGCCGACCTGCTCGACATTTACATGACCGGTGTATATTATGCCACGCTATACGGAAGCGGCTGGTACACCATTGAGGGCGGCCTGGCCAATGCAAAGCGTGTTACCATGGGGGATGTGGGGGTAAATGGCAGCCTGTATGTGCACATACACAAAGACAGGCCCGGAGAATTGGCCGAAGCCGTGAAGCTATGCCTGACCGATTCCGATGGCGTGATGGTCTTCGACATCGTGCATCTGATTTCCCACGGGCTCTGGGATGAATTAAAAGAAGGGATACAGAAGGGACTGGAAGCAAATGCAGCATCCTAGTCTATGTGGAAAATGACAAATGATACGATCGTATGAGTTTATCATGGATTGATACGGGCATCATCCTTGCCTACCTTTTTACCACCCTGTTCATCGGCTTCTGGCTGTCGAAAAGGGCTTCCAAAAACCTGGAAAGCTATTTCCTGGGTGGCAACTCCATCAAATGGTACTTCCTGGGCCTCTCCAACGCCTCGGGCATGTTCGATATATCGGGCACCATGTGGACCGTAACCATCCTGTTCATCTATGGACTCAAGAGCGCGTGGATCCCCTGGCTTTGGCCGGTCTGGAACCAGATCTTCGTCATGGTTTTCCTGGCCATCTGGATGCGGCGCTCAGGCGTTATGACCGGGGCCCAGTGGATCACCTTCCGCTTTGGGGAGGAGCGTGGAGCCCGGCTCTCACATATCATTGTTGTGGTCTTTGCCGTAGTGAGCGTGATTGGTTTCATCGCCTATTTTTTCGAAGGGATCGGAAAGTTCGCCACCATTATCTTCAGCTGGGACCTGTCGGCCGACTTCCTGGGCATCCACCTCAAGTCGAGCCAGTCCTACGCCCTCATCATCATCCTGATCACCACCATCTATACCATGAAAGGGGGAATGTACAGCGTAGTGGTTACCGAGATTCTGCAGTTCATCATCATGACGGTTGCCTGCGTATCGATCGGTTATATCGCTTTTAGCACGGTGAGCGCCGAGCAGATCGCCGCAGCCGTTCCCGAGGGCTGGGACAAGCTCTTTTTCGGCTGGCACCTCAACCTCGACTGGAGCGAAAAGATTCCGGCACTTACAGAGAAGATCGCCAGCGATGGTTTTGAGCTCATGGGCCCCCTTGTAATGATGATGATCTTCAAAGGCATCTTCGCCAGCCTGGCCGGGCCGGTCCCCAGTTACGACATGCAACGGGTGCTCTCGACCAGGACCCCGGCCGAAGCCGCCAAGATGAGCGGACTCACGCCCGTGGCTCTCTACGGCCCCCGCTACCTCATGGTGGCCGGCTTTGCCATACTGGCCCTGGTTCACCTGAGGCCGGAGATCCTTGAGATGGGTTCCAACATGGACTTTGAAACCATCCTGCCCCTGGCCATCAAACGCTTCGTGCCTGTTGGGCTGCAGGGCATCCTGCTGGCGGGCCTGCTGGCTGCCTTCATGGGCACCTTTGCCGCCTTCATCAATGCCGCCCCGGCCTACCTGGTGAACGACCTTTACAAAAAATACATTAATCCGAACGCCTCCGACAAAAAGAACATCACCTACAGCTATTTGTCATCGGCACTCCTGGTCATCATTGGCATCGTCTTTGGCCTCTTTGCCGGTTCCATCAACAGCCTCACCCTGTGGATCACCAGTTCGCTTTACGGGGGCTATGCCGCGGCCAATGTCCTAAAATGGATCTGGTGGCGCTTCAATGGCTATGGCTATTTCTTCGGCATGCTGGGCGGACTCATCGGATCCACCCTTATTCCGCCCCTGGTGCGAATCTGGTTCCCCGGTGCCATCGACATATACATCTTCCCGGCCATCCTCCTGCTGTCCTTCCTCGCTTCCTACCTGGGCGCCCGGCTCACCAAACCCGAAGACCCGGAGGTGGTCAAAGCCTTCTATAAAAAAACCCGGCCCTGGGGATTCTGGAAGCCCATACAGCGGATGGTGCAGGCAGAGGACCCGGCTTTCGAGGAAAACAAGGACTTCGGACGCGATATGTTCAATGTGCTCATCGGCATTATATGGCAGATGAGCATGGTGGTTCTGCCGGTATATATACTGATCAGGCACAAGCATGGCATGGTGATTTCGCTGCTGACCTTTGTCATTACATCGATCATCCTGAAACGAAACTGGTTTAACAGGCTGTCGAAGGCCTGAGGCTGCAAACCATGTTGCCCGGCCGCCAAAGGGCCCCTTCCATAGGAGCAGACAAACTGAAACAGATAAACGATTAAAACAGATTTATGAGAATAAAAGGAAGCTTCCTGGATGAGATCAGCCATGACATCCCTCACCAGAACTGGGGAGAGAAAGAATGGGATGCCGATTTTGGCTTTATGAAAGCCGCCGGCATCGACACGGTCATCCTCATCCGAAGCGGCTACCGCAAATGGATGACCTACCCTTCGGCGGTGTTGATGGAGAAAGAGGGCTGCTATGCGCCCCCGGTGGACCTGGTCGGGCTCTTTCTGAGGCTGGCCGAAAAACACGAAATGGACTTCTACTTTGGGCTCTACGACTCGGGCAACTACTGGTTGAACGGGCTCTACAGGGAAGAGGTGGAACTGAACAAGCTGGTCATCGACGAGGTCTGGGCACGTTACGGACACTACAAGCGCTTCAAAGGCTGGTACCTTTCCCAGGAATGCAGCCGGAAAGTCAGTCAGGTCGTGGAACTGTATGCCAGCCTCGGGAGGCACTGCAAGGAAGTGTCGGGAGGACTGCCGACCCTGATCTCGCCATACATTGACGGAATCAAGAACCTAAGCCAGTACGACGGGGCCACGGCAAGAAATGAAAGCGTATCTCTGTTGCAGCACGAGGAAGACTGGGACGAGATTTTTGCCGGTATCAGCGGAGCAGTCGACATTGTAGCCTTCCAGGACGGACATGTGGGTTATGACGAACTGACCGACTTCCTGATGCTCAACAAGAAGCTGGCCGATAAACACGGACTCGAATGCTGGACCAACTCCGAAACCTTCGACCGCGACATGCCCATCAAATTTCTACCCATTAAATGGGAGAAACTCAAACGCAAACTGGATCTGGCAGCAAAAGCCGGAATCACCAATGCAATCACATTTGAATTCTCACACTTCATGAGCCCGCAGTCGGCCTATCTGCAGGCCGGTCACCTCTACAACAGGTACATGGAGTACATTACTAAAGTGCAATAGAAGAAGAATATATGGATTTCAAAAAGCTGGCAAAAGACTATAAAACAGAATTACTGGAAAATGTCATCCCCTTCTGGCTGGAAAAATCCCAGGACAAAAAATTCGGGGGCTATTTCAGCTGCCTCGACAGAGAAGGAAGGGTTTACGACACCGATAAATTCGTCTGGCTGCAGGGCCGCGAGGTCTGGTTGTTTTCCATGCTCTACAACCAGGTCGAAAAGAACCCCTCCTGGATTTACTGTGCCCTCCAGGGTGCAAAATTCCTGAAAAAATATGGCCACGATGGTGAGCTGAACTGGTATTTCTCCCTCACCCGTGAGGGGAAACCGCTTATACAGCCCTACAACATTTTTTCCCACTGCTTTGCCTCCATGGCTTTTGCCCGGCTCAGCAAAATCAGGGGTAAAACTGAATATGCCGAGATTGCCGTCAACACCTTCCAAAAGATTCTTGAGAAACAGGACAACCCCAAAGGCATCTATAACAAGAGTGTGCCCGGCACCAGGCCCCTGAAGAACTTCTCCCTGCCGATGATCCTGTGCAATCTGACCCTCGAGCTGGAAGGCCTTATGGACCCGGCAACCATCGACTCGACCATCGATACCTGTATCTCCGAACTCATGGATGTCTTTTACCAGCCCGAGCTTGGACTCATCCTGGAGAATGTGCTCAGCAACGGTCGCCCCGATGACTCCTTCGAGGGCCGCCTGGTAAATCCCGGACACAGCATCGAAGCCATGTGGTTCATCATGGAACTGGGTCTGCGCCTGAAAAAACAGGACCTGATCGAGAAAGCCGTCGACATTGCCCTGAAGATGGTCAATTACGGCTGGGACGAAGAATACGGAGGCATCTTCTACTTCCTCGACTACAAAGGACATCCTCCACAACAACTGGAGTGGGATCAGAAGCTCTGGTGGGTGCATATAGAAACCCTCATTTGCATGGCTTACGGCTACCTGCTCACCGGCAACAAGGACTGCCTCAGCTGGTACGAAAAGGTCCACAACTACAGCTGGTCGCACTTCAAGGACCCCGACCACCCCGAATGGTTCGGCTACCTGAACCGACAGGGTGAGGTTCTGCTCCCCCTCAAAGGTGGAAAATGGAAGGGTGCCTTCCACGTCCCGCGAGGCATGTACAAATGCTGGCAGATCTTTGAGCAGCTCGCAACCAACGGCGGGCCACTCAGAGAGCCCTCGGAACAAGCAAAATCTATTTCAGCCCGGAAGCCAAAATCTGTGGCCAAAAACGAAGGACGAAACAAGGATGAGTCAGCCAGCTTCAAAGGGCGCTTTAAGGAAGGCCTTTAGCCCGGAGGCCCGTTTACGAAACACCTGCCAGACCGGCAAACACGCCCGCTCCCATGCCAGGATCGCCATTTATGCCCTTATTGCAATCGGCCTCTTCCCTCTTGCATCGGGCTGTAAGCCTGAGAACATGGCCGATCTGAGCTGTGAAGTGCTGGTGGTAGGTGGTGGAGCCAGTGGAAGCTGTGCCGGCATACAGGCTGCACGGCTGGGTGCCCATACCCTGATCGTTGAAGAACACCCCTGGCTTGGAGGCATGCTTAGCGCAGCAGGGGTAAGCGCAATCGACGGAAACTACAGGCTCCCCTCGGGATTGTGGGAGGAATTCAGACAAAAGCTTTACCAACACTATGGCGGAAAAGATGGAGTCAAAACCGGCTGGGTAAGCAATGTCCTCTTTGAGCCCTACGTGGGAGACTCTATCCTGAAAGCCCTGGCAAGCCGGGAGCCCATGCTGAAGGTCCGTTATGGCAATTACCCGGTTTCCATCGAAAAGCAGGGCAATGGATGGCTGGTAGGCTTTCAGTCGACCGACGGAGCCTCGTCCCTGACTGTCAGGGCCAATGTCGTAGTGGATGCCACCGAACTGGGCGACCTCTCGAAAATGGCTGGCATCCCCTACCGGATCGGCATGGATGCAAAATCACTCACGGGCGAGTCTGTCGCCCTCGACAAGGCAAGGGACATCATACAGGATCTGACCTACGTGGCCACGCTGAAGGACTACGGGCCCGGTGCCGACATGACCATATCCCGGCCCGAAGGCTACCGGCCTGAAGAATTCTATGCCACCTGCGCCGGCCGGGTCGACAGCTCGGACCGCACCCTCTGGACACAGGAAAAAATGATGGCATACGGCAAACTGCCGAACGGAAAATACATGATCAACTGGCCCATCTATGGGAACGACTACTACCTCAACATCATCGAAATGTCGCGGGAAGAAAGGATCCGGGCGCTGGAAGCCGCCAAGCAACATACCCTCCGCTACATCTACTACCTGCAAACCGAGCTGGGCTACCACAGGCTCGGACTGGCCGATGATGAATTTCCCACCCCCGACCGCCTGCCCTTCATCCCCTATCACCGCGAATCGAGACGCACCATAGGTGAGGCCTTTTTCACCCTGGAACACATTGCCGCGCCTTACGACCAGGACGAAAAACTCTACCGTACCGGCATAGCCGTAGGCGACTATCCGGTCGATCACCACCATTCGGCCTACTCCCTCGACCATGTCTTCCCCGAATTGCAGTACTACCCGGTTCCCTCTTTCGCCCTCCCCCTGGGCACCCTGATTCCAAAGGGAACCGACAATTTTATTGTGGCCGAAAAATCCATTTCCGTCAGCAACATCGTCAATGGAACCACCCGCCTCCAGCCTGTCTGCCTCCTCATCGGGCAGGCTGCCGGCGTAGTGGCGGCCCAGGCCGTTCGCGAGGGCAAAACCCCTGCCGACCTGTCGGTCAGGGACATCCAAAACACCCTGCTTCAAGCCTCCGCCTACATCCTGCCCTACATCGACGTTCAACCAGACGATCCCTGGTTTACAGCTACCCAGAAAATCGGCGCATCGGGCATCCTGCGCTCCGAAGGCAGAAACCGGGGCTGGGCCAACGAAACCTGGTTCTATCCCGATTCCATGCTAACTGTTGCTGAACTTCGGGAAGGGCTGGCCAACTTCTTTGATGGCACGGAAGCTGCTACACCTGAAACCTTCCTGTCCAATGATACGTATCCTTACGTGAGCCTGAAGCAGGCACGGGAACTAATCACCTTCATTTCGGAGAGGGAAAAGCCCGGACTGAGCGAAGCAGCTATAGCGGAAAAGCTCGCCCACGCCCTGCATGTTGCACAGGCTTCGGACCTGAATCAGAATGATTTGCTCGATCGAAAAACCTTTTGCCTGCTTTTCGACGAGGTACTGGATGTTTTCGGGCTAAGAGAGGTGGACCTGCATGGACGAATCCTCCCCACCCGTTAGGAGAGAAACGAGATGTTTATTAGTTTTGTAGCATCGAAAAACCTTAGCCAAAATTTAATACCCTGTGATGATGAATCGACGACTGGACGTTCCCGGGATTATTTTCAGACTGGCCTGGCTTTTGCCCGTGGCCATCATTGTTTTTATGGCTTCCTGCGAAGAGGAAGAAAAAGATAAGGTTAAGGTACGGATGGAGTCCGTGATTAGCCAGAGTTACGACAACTGCGTGGTATCGGGCAATGTGCTTGAGCTGAATGTGAGTGCTATGGATCAGCATGGCTTTTGCTACGGTCTCGAAAAGGATCCGACCATTTCGGACAATTTCACGAGAATGGGCTTGCTGAGCAAAACAGGCCTTTACAGGGATACCATCACCGGGCTCAAGCCCGGAACAACCTACTATATCAGAGCCTATGCCATGAGTGCAGGAGAGGCCTATTATTCAGAGCAGAAGACCTTTACCACACTCAACCTGAAACTTCCCTCTCTGCTGACCAAGGCAGCCACGGCCATTACCGAATCGGGAGCCTCTGCAGGTGGTGAGATCATCAATGAGGGGGGCTCTGCCATCATGGAAAGAGGGGTCTGCTGGAACACAAGCGGTGAGCCAACCACCAGCGACAGTGTGGTGGTTTCTGAAGACAACAATGTCAGCTTCACCGCTCAGCTCACCGCACTGAATTGCAACACCACCTACCACTTCAGGGTCTATGCCACCAATGAAACCGGAACCGGCTATGGCCAGGACATGAGCTTCAGCACCCTTGAATGCCCGGCCGATCTGCCTACGGTCAGTACAAACGAAATAAGCGAGATTGTAGCCGATTCGGCTACAGGTGGTGGCCAGATCACCAGTGATGGTGGCGGAGTAATCACAGAAAAGGGAATCTGTTGGAGTGAATCCGAGGAGCCGGACCTCGATGATCAACACACCCTGGACGGGGAAGGGAACGACCCCTTCGTTAGCCGGATCAGCGGACTGGCATGCGGAACCACCTATTATGTCCGGGCCTATGCCATAAACGAATCCGGTGTCGGCTACGGGCAACAGGTATCATTTGTATCCTATAAATGTCCGGCTGTACTTCCGGATGTCACGACCGAAGCCATCACCGGCATTGGAGAGAATGAGGCCACCGGGGGCGGGAACGTGGTGGACGATGGAGGCGGCGATATTACAGCCAGAGGCATTTGCTGGAGCACTTCTCAGAACCCAAGCCTTGCAGATAACCACACTGTAAACGGTACAGGGTCGGGCCTTTTCGAGAGCCATATGACGGGCCTCAGCTGCGGCACCACCTACTATGTACGCGCTTATGCAAGCAACGAGGCCGGAACAGCATTCGGGGATGAACTAAGCTTTACAACCAGCGACTGCCCGGTTGAACTACCCGAGCTAAGCACCTCTGCGATAAGCAATATTACAGAGTCAACAGCCCAGAGCGGCGGAATTATCAGCAACGACGGGGGAGCTTCGATTACTGCCCGCGGCGTCTGCTGGAGTACCAGCCCCAACCCTACAACCTCGGACAGCCACAGCACAGACGGAATTGGTGGCGGAACCTTCACCAGCCAACTCACGGGACTTAGCTGCGAAAAAACCTACTATGTAAGGGCTTACGCAAGCAACAGTGCAGGTACAGCTTATGGCAACCAGCAAAGCTTTACGACTGCCGATTGCCCCATTGAGTTGGGTAGCGTAACAACTGCGGCGATCACCCATATCGGCTACAGGCGAGCGGATGGTGGTGGAACGGTAACCGATGATGGAGGCGGAAATGTCACAGCCAGAGGCGTCTGCTGGAGTACCAGCCCCAACCCCAGCCTTTCGGACAGCTATACAGTGAATGGCAGTGGTACCGGAAGCTTCAGCAGCCTGATCAACGGACTTACATGCGGAACGAGCTACTACGTGAGGGCCTATGTCACCAACGAAGCCGGTACAGCCTACGGTAACCAGGTCAGTTTCACCACGCTATCCTGCACAATACCCACTGTAAGCACAGGGGAGATCCTCAAGCTTGGCTCCAGAGCTGCCATTGGTGGTGGAGAGGTAAGCGCAAATGGCGGAACAGAGGTTACTGCGCGTGGCGTCTGCTGGAGTACCTGGCCCGGTCCCACAACCAGCCATCCCCATACCTCTGATGGCTCGGGAACCGGTAGTTTTACCAGCGAAATTAACGGGCTTCAGCCTGGCACCAAATACTACCTCAGGGCTTATGCCATAAACAGCGTGGGAACCAGTTATGGCGAAGAAATCACCTTCACAACAAATCCGGAACTTCCCGTTGTGGTTACGGGAGAAGTGACAAACATCGGGTACAATTCTGCAACATGTGGTGGAACGGTAACCAGCGATGGAGGATCCGAGGTCACCTCACGCGGTGTCTGCTGGAGTACCTGGCCCAACCCCACCGACAAACACCCCAGAACCTCCGACGGCACAGGTGAAGGACCATTCGTGAGCGACATCGGCCGCTTAAACTCGGGCACCTTCTACTACATCCGGGCCTATGCCCGGAATGAAGTAGGTGTAAGCTACGGCGAAACCCGGACCTTTCGAACCCGCAGCATATTCATCCTAAAAAGTGAAGAATCTGAAGAGGCAGGGGAAGATGAATAATGCAAGCCTCTGGCCCGATCTGCGGGCTGCTTTACTGATCTCTGATAAATGCATCGACACATGCTGCCCATTTTGTGTAGATTGATTTGTCGAGCGGGAAATGGGCCCCATCGAAGCTGCAGTATTGTTTTTTATCAGATTTGATGCTTGCAAAAGTCCTTTTGGTATAAAAACCGGGCGTCATTTTATCGTCTTCGGGCTGACATACAAGGATGGGTTTTTCGTATTCACAATGCGCCTTGTCGGGCTTTGATTGAGTGAGCAGTGAGAGTGCCCCTCTCAAACTGATCATCGTTCCCGCCTGAGGATCGCTTTTTACAAGCGCATTAAAGCTTTTGCTGTCGCTTAAGGTATCGTAAGAAATAAACCGATAGGTCTTTAAACGCAATTTGCCCAATACGCGTACCAACAATCTGAAAAAGGGCATTAGCGTATAGCTAAGGCCTTTGGCCCTGGTTTCTTTCCTTATGAATTCTTTCTCTGCGAGATCCCACAAACACCAGCAAATCAATCCATCGGCACAATCATAGCGAGCATCTGCCGAATAAGCCAATGGCCCGCCCATGCTGGCCCCTCCTAAGAATAGTTTCCCCTTAAACTGGCTTCGTGCGTAGTCAACGCAGTCTTTCAGGTTCTGCAAATGAATGTCCCAGGTAAAGTCTCCCTTCAACCGCTCGTTGTATCCATAGCCCTCCAGGTCGGGAGCAATAATGTGATAACCCTTTTCAAACAGGGGCATCAAAAACGGCAACAGTATTCTTGCATAGCCCGCAATACCGTGCGTGAAAACAATGACAGGTTTTTCAATGTCGCTATTTCTGTAAATCTCAAGATTGATAGGGCCATTTACTGAAGCAATCTGTTCGACCCTCGCATGCTTTTCCCATTTCCCGATCAGCTCGCTCCCGAACCAGTTCATCATATAGTTCTTCCAAAAATGCCCCTTTGAATACACTTTCTCCATGTTTAATTTTCAGCTATGAAATACGAATGATACATTTAGCAAGCGGTTCCTTTTTCATAATGGAAGGCCCGATTAAAACCATTCTAAATTATCATTAAAACAGAAAGCAAACAAAGACTTCACACAAAAGGCCCCTTGTGCTGCATGGAGCCTCGAAACCATAATGCTATGCATAGAAGACTTATTGCCTGGATTGCCCTGGGCCTGATTGTGTCCGCTTGCAACCAGGCAAGCACAAACAAAAAATGGACAGAGGAAGAGGCCGAACACTGGGCCGAAGAAATCGGTTGGCTCAGAGGAAGCAACTTCAATCCCAGCACGGCCATCAACCAGCTGGAAACCTGGCAGGAAGAATCCTTCGATATTGAAACAATCGATCGTGAATTGGGATGGGCCGAAGACATTGGATTGAACTGTATGCGGGTTTACCTGCATCATCTTGCCTGGGAGGTCGACAGGGAAGGCTTTAAAAAACGCATGACTGACTACCTTGAAATCGCCGATAAACATCATATCAAAACCATTCCGGTTTTTTTCGACGATTGCTGGAACCCCAGCTATCAGGCAGGCAAACAACCTGAACCCAGGATTGGGGTTCACAATTCAGGCTGGGTTCAGGACCCGGGCCCTCTCCTCTATGAGGATACGACGCTGATCCATACCCTGGAATCCTACGTAAAAGATATCCTTAGCACATTTTCGGATGATGAGCGAATCGCTCTTTGGGACCTCTATAATGAACCCGGAAACTCAGGCTATGGCAACAAGTCGCTGCCTCTGCTTCAAAAGGTATTTGAATGGGCATGGGAGGTCCGCCCCAGCCAACCTTTATCGGCGGGCCTATGGAACAAGCGCCTTGTCGAACTCAACCAATTCCAACTGGAAAACTCGGATGTCATTAGCTACCACAACTACAGCCACCGACAAGATCATCGGGCTGCCATAGACAGCCTGAAACGCTATAACAGGCCCCTGGTATGCACCGAATACATGGCCCGAAAATTTAACAGCACCTTTCAGGAAATCATGCCCATGCTGAAAGAAGAACAAATAGGCGCCATCAACTGGGGGCTGGTAGCCGGAAAATCAAACACCAAATATGCATGGGGCGATGTCATCGAAGACGGATCGGATCCGGAATTGTGGTTCCACGAAATATTCCACCCTGACGGACGCCCCTACAAGCAGGAAGAAGTAAACTGCATCAAAAAACTCACAGGCAGATAGGCCCTGTTCTTATGAATTATCCAGAATTGCCTTAAGGCATGGGCTTGACACAAAAGTGAAGAACAACACAACATGTACGAGGAAAAAATGTTCGAATATACCGAAAACGCCCGTTTTTAACCATAATCCTATTATGGAAAACCTGTATGTTGATCTGGCGATAAAAATCACCTCGGCCTGAAAATCCCGAAGCTGGTTCCTCAATAGGTAAATCAAATCCGAGTAGTATGCTTAAGCTATCAGTTTATGAGTTAAACAGGCTAAATATTACAGGCTTCCTAATTGTAAGAATTATCGAGAGGCCTTGAAGTAGCTTCGACGTTTTTTCTAACTTGTTCTCTGGCAGCAATATCTAACAGAATACTAACGATACAATAAATAAATTGAATGCAGATGAAAATCACGCTCTATTTAATGACCCTAAAGGGGTATAAAGTTCTTATGTCTCTAATAGACAACGGATTTCGTTCCATGATTTCAGAAGTAATTATTGGCGAAGACAAAAATATAGACAATGACTATGCTAATGAAATGCATGCCTTGTGTAAGAAAAGCGGTATCAACTGTTTTGACAGAAATGATAAATGCTGCATCAGTTCAAACTACTCTATTGCTATTTCATGGCGATGGTTAATTCCATCAAACAACTCCAGGCTTATCGTCCTTCATGATTCTATACTACCAAGGTACAGGGGGTTCGCACCTTTAGTAAACATGTTGATTAATAAAGAGGAAGAAATTGGGGTTAGCGCAATATTTGCATCAGAAGAATATGATAAAGGCGAAATAATCGCACAATCTTCGACAAAAATAAGTTATCCAATTACTATTTCACAAGCAATCGATTTAATTTCTAATAACTACAATGAACTTGTAATTGAGATATTTAATACCCTTGCTAAAGGAAATGAATTAAAATCTGTGCCTCAAAATGAGGATTTAGCAAGTTATAGTCTTTGGAGAAACGAAGATGATTTATTGATAAATTGGCAACAAGATTCAACAGATATATTAAATTTTATAAATTCAGTCTCGAGACCATATAAAGGTGCAGCGACGTTTATTAATGGCAAACAGAAGATTAGAATCTTAGAAGCAGACATTGAACCTGATGTTCGGATAGAAAACCGTGATGTTGGTAAAGTAATCTTTTTGAAAAATAAATATCCAATCATTGTTTGTGGTTCTGGTCTCCTAAAGTTAAAAAGAGTTGTCAATGACAATACCAAGGAAGACATGCTGCCATTTAAAAACTTTCGAATAAGGCTATCTGATTTAAAAAATGAACAACCCTAACTCAATTGTCATACATTGGAAACCTTTAGTATGAACCTGCCCCGTCAATTCGGACACTGAGTTAAGCTAGTGCCAAATGTCTCTAACAGTGGTCAAACTAGCTTTCGATCCACTAAAGATTGAAAGCTGAGCTTGCTCTGGATTTTTGAAATGATGACCGTATATCCATTTCGCTTTTATGATCTTGAAAAAGCTTTCAGCCACACCATTGAGACAATACTTTCCCTTCCTGCTCATACGCTATACTATCTGTTTATTCACGTTAAGGATGAAGGTGAACTCATGGCAAACTACTACATTTTTGTAGCTCAACTTGCTGTCTATCTTTTTGGGGTATACTCATCCTTCTTACATAGTTTTAGTCGGTCACTAATGATTCACAATCTTCATACCGGATTAACTATAGTCTAAGAATAGCCATTTTCTACATTCTCCTGCCTTTAATTATCTTTACCAAAGACACTCAAAAACCAGTATGGCCGACTTCACCCATAAGCAATACCAAGACCTGCTAAAGGCCTTAATCGAACAAAAATACAGTTTCCAGACCCTGGCAGACTATATGGACAAGCCCAAGCCCAGAACAGTTATCCTGAGGCACGACGTTGACAAACGACCAGGGAACTCTCTTTGCATGGCCCAACTTGAAAGCGACCTCGGGCTTAGCGGGGTTTATTACTTTAGGGCCAGGCCGCAAAGCTGGGACGAGCAAATTATCATAAAAATCAGGGATCTCGGGCACGAAATCGGTTACCACTACGAGAACATGTGGACCTGTAAAGGCAAACCCGAGGCGGCCATCAAAGACTTTGAACGAAACCTCAAAAAGCTGAGAAAACTGGCGGATGTCAGCACAATTACCATGCATGGCAGCCCCACTTCGAAATATGCTCCGCTCGACCTTTGGAATACCTACGATTATCGGGTTTATGATATCATCTGTGAACCCTACAAGGACCTCGATTTTTCCCGAATTCTCTACCTCAGCGATACAGGCCGAAGATGGGACGGCGAGAAAGTCAGCATACGGGACCGGGTTCCCAACCCCTTGAAAGACGAACTTAGCAAGAATGGCCACACCCTCCACAGCAGCCGACAACTCATCCGGACAATATCCTCAGGCCTCTTCCCCGATACCATCATGTTCAACCTCCACCCTCAGCGCTGGCATAACAACGCACTGCACTGGTTTTCGGAACTCCTTATGCAGAATGCAAAAAACGTGGTAAAAAGAATGATTGTCCGTAAACGACAATAAGGTTGTTAATTATTTCCCAATTCTGGGAAAGCAAGCATAGAGGAATTCGCTTTTTTTTTAGCTAAATTTGGTCGGCTAAACCTGAAGCAGAACGATTAATGAGGGAAGGACTGGAAGAGATAAGTACCAACTGGTATGCGGTTTATACCAGACCCAGGTTCGAGAAGCAAGTCGAAAAACGCCTGAACGAACAGGGTATTGAGGCCTATCTTCCCGTGGTAAAAACTATGAGGCAGTGGTCCGATCGCCGGAAAATGGTGGACGTTCCCTTATTTAGCTCCTATGTTTTCGTACATATCGATCGACGTTTTTATGACCAGGTATTGAAGACCCATGGTGTAGTTAAATACGTCACCTTTGAAGGGCGTGCGGCTACCATCCCTGCAAAGCAAATCGATAACCTGCGAATCATCGTGGACAGCAACGCCCAAGTGGAAACCACATGGGCCACCCGCAAGAAAGGTGAACAAGTAAAAATCATCGCAGGCAGTTTAAAAGGGCTTTCAGGGGAACTTATTTCGGACGGAACCCGTAAAAGGGTATTAGTCCGCATTAAGGGCATAGACCAAAACCTAACCGTTGAGGTCCATCCATCTCTGATTGAGGCAGTCAGAGAACACGCGTAGGATGAAGCTTTGCCTCCTGCCGCAGTCGACACCCTGTGACCGACGCGGCGGAGCTGTGCCCGAAAGCAATTTTAAGAACAAAACCAAACATTTTTTTTACATGTCAAAAGTCGCATTGATTACAGGTATTACTGGCCAGGATGGAGCTTATCTGGCCGAACTTCTTCTGAAAAAAGGTTATATGGTGCATGGCATCAAGCGTCGTGCTTCGCTGTTTAACACCGAGCGCATCGATCACCTCTACCAGGACCCCCATGTCGAAAACAGGAACTTTGCCCTTCACTATGGCGACCTGACCGACTCCATGAACCTAACCAGAATAATCCAGGAAACCCAACCCGACGAAATATACAACCTTGGCGCTATGAGCCATGTGAAGGTAAGTTTCGATTCGCCCGAATATACTGCGAATGCCGATGGTTTGGGTACTCTCCGCATCCTGGAAGCCGTCCGCCTGCTTGGTCTTGCTGAAAAAACCCGTATTTACCAGGCTTCAACATCTGAACTCTATGGACTTGTTCAGCAGGTGCCTCAGTACGAAAAGACCCCCTTCTACCCCAGGAGCCCTTATGGGGTGGCCAAGCTCTACGGATACTGGATCACAGTGAACTACCGCGAAGCCTATAATATGCATGCCAGCAACGGCATCCTCTTCAACCACGAGTCGCCCATCAGAGGTGAAACCTTTGTAACAAGGAAGATTACCCGTGCCACTGCTCGTATTGCCCTGGGCATGCAGGATCAACTCTTTATGGGGAACATGTCGGCCAAGCGTGACTGGGGCCATGCCAAGGACTATGTCCAGGCCATGTACCTGATTTGCCAGCAGGAGAAACCCGACGACTATGTCATTGCCACAGGTATCACCACCGAAGTCCGCGAGTTCATTAAACGCGCATTTAAAGAGGTAGGTATGAATATGGTCTTTAGCGGTGAAGCTGAAGCCGAGGTCGGAAAAATTGTTGAGGTAGACGAAAAGGTCTTTACTGAGCGCGTTGGAGAAGCCTTCCTGGAAGGCATCAAAAAGCGCATTTCCGATAAAGACGACATTGTTTGTGTAGACCCTGCCTACTACCGTCCGGCAGAGGTTGAACTACTGATCGGGAACGCTGCAAAGGCCCGTAAGCAACTGGGCTGGGAGCCCAGGTATGATCTGAGCGGCCTTGTAGCCGACATGATGCAGTCCGATGTCCAGTTGATGAAGAAGGACAGCTACCTGCGACAAGGCGGTTACAAAACCCTCAATTATTTCGAATAGACTATACAGGAAAAAGTACCATGGAAAAGAACGCGAAGATTTATGTGGCAGGCCACACCGGATTGGTAGGCTCTGCCATTACCAAGACCCTGAAAAACAAGGGATATACGAACCTTCTCACCCGAGATCTTAGCGAGCTCGACCTTACTAATCAAGCCGATGTAAAGGCCTTTTTTGAAACCGAGAAGCCAGAATACGTAATCCTGGCTGCAGCCAAGGTAGGAGGCGTGGTGGCCAATAACATTTACCGCGGCGAGTTCATTTACCTCAATCTGATGATCCAGAACAACGTGATCCACCAGGCCTACGAAAACGGGGTTAAAAAGCTTCTTTTCCTTGGTTCTACCTGTATTTATCCGCGAGAGGCCCCTCAACCCATGAAGGAGGAATACCTCCTGACCGGCCCTCTGGAATATACCAATGAGCCTTACGCCATTGCCAAAATAGCCGGCATGAAGCTCTGTGAATCCTATAACCTGCAGTACGGAACCAACTACATTGCTGTGATGCCCACCAATCTCTATGGCCCGAACGACAACTTCGACCTGGAGAAATCTCACGTTCTCCCTGCTCTGCTTCGCAAGATCCATCTTGGAAAATGCCTGCAGGTCAATGACTGGAGTGCCATACACAAAGACCTTAATACTTATCCCATTGAGGGCGTAGATGGCAACAAGAGCCATGAAGAGATTCTTGAGAAGTTGGGGAAATATGGTGTAAGCCTGAAGAACGGAAAGGCATCGGTCGAAATTTGGGGAACCGGTACCCCGATGCGCGAGTTCATGTATTCCGAAGACATGGCGGCCGCCTGCGTCTTCATGATGGAAAACATCGACATCCCACAGATTAACGCTATGGGGCCCGAATCCACCAATCCGAAAGACCCGCGAAAGATTCACTTCGTAAACATCGGGACCGGAAAAGAGATTTCCATCAAAGGGCTGGCCCATCTCATTGGAGAAAAACTGGGCTACGAAGGTGAAATCTACTTTAACACCGAGAAACCGGATGGCACCATGCGCAAACTCACCAATGTGGATCTGCTCCATGGACTCGGCTTCAACCACAAAGTCGATCTTGAGGATGGCATCGGACTCATGTATAATGCCTATCTTAGCAAACAGGACTGAGCCTAATAAAACTTTACGACATATGAAAATCCTGGCAAAACTGGCAACAGTCTTTATTGTTGCCATTCTTGTTTTTGGTAGCTGTACTTCCCAAAATGGCTATACCGTTAGTGATTCAGGGAATATAACAATCCCAATACTGGGAGATGTTAAGGTTTATGGATTGACTTTGGATGATGCAAAAAGAGAAATTGAGCGAAAAGCTGAACTTTACCTTAAGAATTCGAGTATCAACCTTAAACTTTTAAGCTTCAAATTTACTGTAATAGGTGAAGTTAATCGACCCGGAAGTTACACAAACTATAACAACCAACTAACAGTCCTTGAAGCAATTGGACGGGCCGGCGACATTACTGATTATGGAAATAGAAAAAGAGTACTCGTTATAAGACCAATGGAAAAGGGCACCAATACCTATCGAATAAACCTTCAGGATAAGAACCTACTGGAAAGGGAAGGCTATTACCTGCTACCAAATGACATTGTTATTGTTGAACCTCTGAAAAGTAAACCTTTTCAACTCAATCTCCCAACAACCACACTCTTAATCACTAGTGCCTTATCAACATTTTCATCCTTAATCTTATTGTTGAGCTTTATAAAAAAGCAATGATATGTCTTCTGAAAAAGCTTTAAGATGAACGAAAGCCAAAATCCCAACAACCAAACCTCAGCCCAGCATACGACAATCAATAATCACAATAGTGAAACTGGTTTTGAATTGTTCCAGGAAGAAAGACCAATAAATTGGAAAAAGTACTTTTTCTTATTTCTAACTAACTGGTATTGGTTCTTCATTTCAATTGGCATAGCTCTTGGCATAGCCTATTTCAAAATTCGCTATTCAATACCTCAATACCAGGCAACAGCAACGCTTATCATCGAAGAAGAACAAAGCTCAAATGACATTTTAGGGGAGCTACGAGCAGTTAGATTTTGGAGACGGCAGGCTGATATGGCCAATGAAGTTACTAAGCTTAGCTCATTCACAATCATTAAAAGAACAATCGACAGCTTGGACCAAAATATCTTTTGGACAGCTCATGGAAGGATACGAGAAAAACCATTAGCTGAGAATACGCGCTTTAAAATATGGATTCCGAATGATTCGATAGTTTGGTACAAGGACCAAAAATGGTTTATTGATTACATAGACGATGAAAAATACAGACTATATCAAGAAGATGTACTTGATACCATCCTCCCATTTTACGAAGAAGTAAAAATAAATGATTGGAGATTGAAGCTTAGCTTAATACCTGGAAACAGGGGATACAATACATACCATTTTATAGTTAATGACCCAGTTACCCTGGCAAGGTATTACAAAAGTAAACTACAAGTTGAAACGGACGAAAAAGCAGGAACTATTATCACTTTAAAATCTGAAGGTCCCGTTGGAGAAAGGGAAGTTGACTTTCTTAACAGCATTAGTAATACATATATTTATTCAGGACTTGAACGAAAGCAAGAAATAGCGGAAAATACATTTATCTTCATTGATGAACAAATAAATATAATACTAGATTCCCTAAGACGTTCTGAGAATCAACTTTTGACCTTCAAATTATCTAACAATGTGATAAATCTCAGTCGTGAGGGTGAGATGGCATACGATAAACTGAAAGACTTTCATGAGAGGAAAACCACTTTAAAGCTGAAAGAAAATTATTACAATTATCTGAAAGCCTATGTAGATGAAAGAAAAGATCCAAAATTACTAATTTCTCCTACTTTGGCAGATGCAAAAGACCAGGTACTTACTGGTGCAGTACAAGAGTTACAATCACTTTATGAATCCCGTGAAAATCTAAACTATAGTGTAAAACAAAATAATCCAGGGCTTGAAAATATTAATGAAAGAATTCGTGCTGCCAGATTGAGGATTCTAGAGATTGTTCAAGGACTTATCTATAATAATAATCTAATTCTAGATCAGATCACTACTGAAGAGAATTCGGTATTGGAACAACTGAAGACCCTTCCCTTGAATGAACAACAATTACTGAATATAAAAAGAAAATATGATCTATATAATGAATTCTATACATACCTACTACAGAAACGTGCTGAAGCGGGGATTCAAAAAGCTTCCACAATCTCAAATGTTCGAGTCATTGATAAGGCACGCTATGATCAACTACTCCAAGTAGGTAATGACAAGTTACTAATAATTATCATCGCAATATTTGTAGGCCTTATACTCCCAACTATCGTATTTATTTTGTGGGACTTACTTGATACTAGAATAAGAGAAAGAGAAGATATTACCAGCAAGAGTTCCATACCCATCCTCGGAATTGTAGGTCATTCTCCAAATCAAAATCATCTTCCTATCATAACGGCCCCTAATTCTTCATTCGCTGAATCATTAAGAAGGATTAGATCAAATCTGCAATATCTATTAAGAGAACCAGAACACAAAGTCATTATGGTAACATCAAGCGTTAGTGGTGAAGGGAAAACCTTCATTGCAGCAAATCTTGCTGCAATCTTCGCCATGAACAATAAAAAAACCCTACTAATAGGATGCGATTTACGTAGGCCATCTTTACACAAGATATTCGATCTAGAAAATGAGATTGGCTTATCAACTCTAATTATTAATAAGGCCACTTTCAATGAGTGTATAGTGAATACACAAATTAATCATCTTGACATATTGGTTTCAGGCCCAATTCCACCAAACCCATCTGAACTAATTGAAACTGATGAAATGGATAAGATTTTCCAACAAGCAATGGAGAAATATGATTACATCATTCTTGATACTCCCCCCATTGCTCTGGTATCTGACTCATTATCATTAAGTAAATATGTAAATGCAACACTGTATGCGATTAGGCAGAACTATAGTCATAAAGATGTTATAAACGTTGCCAATCTTGTTCAAAAGGAGGAACGTTTAAAAAATCTTGGTCTGCTTATTAATGATATCCAACCTTCAAAAAGCTTTGGATACAACTATTATTATGGTTATGGAAAAGGCTATCACTACAGCTACTACGACTATAAATATACAAAAGACTACTATATCGAGAATGATTCTAAGCAGAATTGAAAGATTCTAGTATCCCTCAGAAGGACCGTTCTTCAGCAGCTCATTTGAGAACCAGAGGGCTGAAGCGCAACATAGCAGCTTTGTTTGTTATAAAGGGGCTTAGTATTGCTATAGGCTTGGTGCTGGTTCCTCTGACAATCAACTACCTCAACCCAACGAAATATGGCATTTGGATCACACTTAGCTCAGTAATTGGTTGGTTTGGCTTTTTTGATATAGGCTTAGGAAATGGTTTAAGGAATAAATTTGCAGAGTCTTTGGCAAAAAATCAACACGAACTTGCTAGAGAGTATGTCAGTACTACCTATGCACTTTTATTAATCGTAGTATTAATTATCCTGGTTTGCTTCTATACAATTAATCCTTTCCTCAACTGGGAAGTCATCTTAAATGTAAATGAAGACTTATCATTACAGAAAGAACTCAGTATTCTTGCATCCATAGTATTTACCTTCTTTTGCATACGATTTGTACTAAAGCTCATTGGAACAATCTTGACTGCAGATCAAAAACCTGCAACTGCAGCCTTTATCGAATTGTGTGGACGTGTTATTTCCCTCTTATTAATTATCCTACTGGTTAGACATCCAACTGGATCTCTACTTAGATTAGGAATTGCATTAAGCATTTCTCCAGTGTTAGTTTTCCTGATATCTAGCTTGATATTCTTCTCAGGAAGTTATAGGAGGTACCGCCCATCAATCAAGTATATCAATTTTTCGCAGGCTAAAGAGCTTTTCAACCTTGGCATAATTTTCTTCATTATCCAAATTGCCGCGGTACTATTATATCAAACTAATAATATAATCATTTCTCATCTTCTTGGGCCAACTGAGGTAACTCCTTATAATGTTGCTTTTAAATATTTTAACATCCTTACCATGGGATTTTCCATAATATTAACTCCGATATGGAGTGCTATGACCGAAGCATGGACAAAATCTGATATGATCTGGATAAAAAGCACCATTAAGAAGCTATTGGTCTTTTGGACCTTAATGGTATTATTCGGTTTAATCATGTTGGCAGCATCATCAAAGATTTACTCAATTTGGATTGGTAAAGACATCAGAATCAGCTTCGCGGTATCTATTCTTGTCTTTACCTGGGTAGTAATTAATTCTTGGAATGGGGTATTTAGTAAATTCTTAAATGGAGTAGGAAGAATTAAACTCCAACTTTATATTGGTCTATTTGCTGCATTTCTAAACATACCAATTGCAATTATGCTTGGAAAAAAGCTAGGGCTTCCTGGAATACTAATTGCAAATATTATAGTGCTGCTACCTGCAGCATTTTTATATCCACTTCAATATAGAATGCTTATAAGAAATACAGCTAAAGGCTTGTTTACAAAATAAGAGTTGATCCGTAACTATTTACTATTCAATACTTCGCAACCTGTATTCCATATAGCTTATTTATGATCCCATTTAATAAACCACACGTAACAGGTAAAGAAATAAAGTACATTTCCCAGGCATTCTCACGTGGTGCGATTTCCGGTAATGGGCACTTTACCAAGAAGTGTCACTCATTTCTACAAAAAAGATATGGCTTCCCCAAAGTACTCCTAACGTCTTCCTGTACAGATGCACTTGAGATGTGTGCATTACTTGCAAATATACGTCCTGGAGATGAGGTTATTGTACCATCCTATACTTTCGTATCAACTGCCCTAGCATTTGTTCGTCAAGGTGCAAAAGTGGTATTCGTTGATAGTCGTAAGGATCACCCGGGAATCAATGAGGAATTAATAGAATATCATGTTAACCCACGAACAAAAGCGATTGTGATTGTCCACTATGCTGGTGTAGCATGTAATATGGAGAAGGTGTTATCTGTTGCAGAAAAGTATAATCTTCTCGTCATTGAAGATGCTGCTCATTCAATTGATTCCTTCTACAATGGGAAACCCCTTGGATCTTTTGGGCATCTGGCTACCTTTTCATTCCATGAAACAAAAAATATAACCTCTGGAGAAGGGGGTGCGCTAATCATTAATGATAATTCTTTTCTGAGCCGATCTGAAGTTATTTGGGAAAAGGGCACCAACAGAGCAGAGTTTTTCCGCGGCGAAATAAATAAGTATGGATGGGTTGATACGGGATCCTCATTTCTTCCTTCAGATATAAGTGCTGCCGTATTATTTGCACAACTTGAAGCAATAGATGAAATACAGCGCAAAAGAGTTCAAATCTGGGAAAAATACTTTTCCACGCTGAAAAGCTGGGCTCAAAGAAATAATATTGAGGTACCATACATCCCAGCTTATGCTACGAATAATGGACACATGTTTTACCTGGTTTGTCAGTCAGAAAAACAAAGAGATCACCTGATTTCTCGACTAAAAAAACATAATATTATGAGTGTTTTCCATTATCTGAGCCTCCATAAAAGTGCATATTATTCTAAACGATTCCCTGTGCCAACACTCGAAAATGCTGATAAATATTCTAGCTGTTTGCTTAGATTACCGCTCTATTATGATTTATCCGATAAAGACATTACTCATATTACCAACACAATTACTAATACAGTCTTTTAAACGTGCATGACAAATAAAAAGATTCTGCATATCACCCGCTCTCAACCGGAAGGGCCGGGTATTATAAGTTACACCTTGCATAATGAGATGATCCGAAATGGGTATCAATCTAAAATTCTAACAATCTATAAGACTAAAGAAAATGTACCTGGTCTTCTCACGATATATAATCACAAATACAGTATTCTTGATAGAATAAGGAAACGGATCGCTAAAAGCTTCGAAAAAAAAACACCCTGTAATTGGGATTTTCATCCTTATGGATTAACCGAGCAAAAGAATTACTTTAAAACTAAGCGAATACTAAAGAAAATTGATTTTGTACCCGATATTATAATCCTATACTTTATAAATCAATTCCTTAACGCCTTAAACATAAAAGAACTGCAACAGCAGACAGGTGCTCGAATATTATGGGTACTTCCAGACATGGCAGCTATGACAGGTGGTTGTCATTATGCTTGGCAATGTAGGGGTTACGAAAGAAAATGTGGAGCTTGTCCTGCTATTTACTCTAAAAATCAATCTGATATAACAAAAGCAAATATTGAATACAAAATCCGAAACCTTTCTGGACTACCACTTGAAATCATATGCCCTTCCTCTCACCTTTTGAGCCAGGTGAAAAATTCATCTGTCTTCAAAAAAAATAAAACGCATAAAATACTCCTTTCTGTTGACCCAAGATTTCAAGCTAGTAATAAAAAATCTGAGGCACGAAAATACTTTAATATTCAGGCCAATAAACGAGTTGTATTCATAGGAGCCCAAACCATTAAACAGAAGCGAAAAGGCACCTCATATATTATTGAAGCTTTGAATCTACTCTACGATGATCCTTTAATAAATAATGATGATATATATCTACTAATTGCTGGAGAAAGTGGTGAAAATTTTATAAACTCCGTACCATTCCCAAAATTTTATGCAGGATACCTTGATTTACAGAATCAATTACCATTAGCCTTCCAAGCTTCAGATCTTTTTGTTAATTCATCTATTGAGGACTCCGGACCACTAATGGTAAATTATTCGATAATGTCAGGGACTCCGGTTGTTGCCTTTAAGATGGGGGTAGTAAGCGACCTTATAATAAATGGTAAAACAGGATTCGTTGCAAACCTAAGAGATAGCAGATCACTTGCTGAAGGAATAAAACGACTTTTACTGCTGAACCAAAATGAATATAAGAACATGTGTACAAATTGTTCGAAAATTGGAAAAGAACAGCTCCACCCAAAGGCCCAGTTTAAACATTTTGAAGCCATCATAAAGTGATTACTTCAAAGCTTTTAAATAAATTCCTAGTTTTTCTAACTCTCACTCCTTTCGTATCCTTCTTTCTTTCGAAGACAAGCATTGAACTTCCATATTATGATATAATTTGCTTCCCAATCCTATTGATTTGGGTTATCCTTTTCTCCAAACAAAGAATAAAAAGAATTCCAAAATTTCTAATATTCTATATTCTATATTCTTTGTATATAATTATCTGGGCAATTCTCTCTAATAATGGATGGAAACTTGCACTGCATTCAATTTCTTTTATACTATTTTATCTCATTGTTTATAACACATATTTCTCGGAAAAATTCATACAAAAACTCTTTTTAATATTTAAGATAACCATAGTAGTTGCATTCATCTTCTCTATAATACAGTTTTTCTTACCTGAATTTTTTATCTCAGATCATTTTATCGAAATATCCTCAGAGGGAACTATGTATACAACAAGGCGCCCATCAATCTTTTCCTTTGGAAATAATAATGATATGGGACTTTCCCTATTACCAATGTTTTCTCTACTTATAAGCTATCTATTCACTAAAACAAGGAAATTTAACATCTATATCTTTTGGTTCTCTCTTGTTGGAATTATAGCAATACTTTCGAATTCCAGATACATTATTCTTGGATTCGTTCTCGTAATCCTTCAAATACCAATAGTTGTCAGAAGCAATCACGTTAAATATTTATCTGCAGTAATAATAGTTTTCATAATTGTGTTTGTTTTTACCTCATATGTAGGTTATCAATACGATGAATTCAAAGAACAAAGGCTACTTGTCGAAGGTTCTTTCGAAGAGTCTTCTCGCTACCTAGCCTTAGAGGCATTCTTAAAATATTTCCCGGAAGCTCCATGGTTTGGAACTGGTAAGCATTTGACCAAAGAAATCGATGAATTTCTTGCTGGCCGAAGTTCCCAGATTCATGTTGGGTACTTATCCCATTTGGTTTCATACGGTATCATTGGAAGCTTACTCTTATTCACTTCATGGATTTTAATTCTTATCAGACTAATAAAGAATGCACGCCATAGCAAGTATTGGGGAGCAGCTTTTGGTTGGTTGATTTTCATCTGGGCGAATTTTACCTTCGTTCGATACTCACTTATCTCTTATGGACTACTCTATATATTCGTTATCGATAGATTCTATGCGACACGCATAATAAAACAAAGCTGGAATGAAAAAATTGGTATGTATACTTGATGCTTTTCACTATAGTCTTGGAGGTAAGATGAAGCTATCATCTAACGACCAATATATCTATCGCTCTGAGATAGTTCCTCCCTTCGGTTTTGAACCTGATGCAGCATATCTTTGCGGCGTAGATCCTCAAGATTTTGGCTATGGAATAGATTTTGTGCTAAAAAAACGGTACCGTAATAAGTATACCTACAGTAGGCTACTAAATCTCCTCCCAGAACATCCCTTACTTAGAAAGGTTTTGAGACAAGGCTACAAGCTTCTAGGAAAAGGTATTAATGGTATACCATGGAAACTAATCCCATTCTTTGAAAAAGCTGTTCCAGAGAACGTCTTTGATAAAAATACAATCTGTAATACACCATCCATTTTCAACTTGCTTTCAGCAAAAGGGAAAAACTATAATTACCTTGGTGTCCCTTTTAGCAGTGGCAGACTATCAAATATCCAAAAAAGCATAAAAAATGATAATTTGCTTAATTCTGAAATTCTCTTCTTATATATTTCTGACCTGGATTCAATAGGCCATGAATATGGAATAACTTCCAGCGAATATCAAAAGACTTTTGAACTAATCAATAATTTCGTAACAGATATTATTTCGTATGATAATTCTGAGCTAATTGTTTTTGGGGATCATGGGATGGTTGACGTCGACAATTATCTTGATTTAAATTCCACTATATCCCAACTCCCGCTTTCTGTACCTAAAGATTTTCTATATTTTCTGGATTCAACGATGGCCAGATTCTGGTTTTTCAATGAACATGCAAGAGAATTAATCAAAGAGAAGTTTACTTCAATTCCAGGTGGGAAATGGATCAGTGAGAAAGAAAAAGAAGAAGGCAAGTTCAATTACTCCAACAATATATTCGGTGATGAAATTTGGTGGGTTAATAAGGGAAATACGATTTATCCAGATTTCTGGCAGGGTAACAGGGCTCCTAAGGGAATGCATGGATATCGAAGTAATGTAAAAGACAATCACACCGCATTAGTTCTAAGAACCAATGATATATATGATATCAAACCAACTATGGAGTTAAAAGACACTTATAACATCCTCAGGAAATTCCTTGAAATCTAAACTATGGGCCAGTATGTAGTAAACGAGACAATAGAAATCCGACAATATCTGGATTCTAATCTAAGTAAAATAACCCAGGAGATTATCTGTAAAATCGGAAAATCAAAAATTGATGCCATTGTACTAGGAGGCAGCTTTGGTAGAGGTGAGGGTAGTATCTGCATTAAAAATGATAAATTACATATTGTAAATGATATTGACATTACCGTTTTTCTAAAACCTTATATTAAGCGATCCAGGCAGCTTCAATCCATAGTAAGCAAATTATGCTCGAATCTCGCAAATGAATTAGGAATAAAACAAATCGATATTTCCCTCAGCTACAAATTTCGATATCTATTCTATGAACCAACTGTAAGCACCCTGGAATTTATTCATGGGAATCAACCGCTTTATGGAGCTTTTGCATATAATAAACTGAAAAGACGAACATGCTCACAATGGGATAAACTACCACATAATGAGGGCTTGATGTACATATATACCAGGGGGAGTGGACTTCTCATTGCAATGCTACTATTTCATTCTGGTTTAGCCAACGACCGATTTCTCGAAACCTTTTTAGTTGAAAGAAATAAGGCCCATCTTGCAATGGGAGATACTTATTTACTACACGTTAATGAGTATAAAGCTTCATATAAACAAAGACTTGCTTTTTCGAGATCACAACCTTTCAAAGATCTCCCCAATGTGAAAACTATCCAAAAGAAATATATTGAAGCTTTAGAATGGAAAATATCTCCAACTCTGGATTACTGCGATGATGCTATAAAAGCAATCAATATTAATGAAACCCTTGAGTTATTTATAAACCATTTACTATGGTTTGAAGGAAATAGATTAAATAGAATATTTCCAAGTGTCCATAATTATAACAATTTCATCATAGCCAATAGACAAAAATTTAGAACTAAGCCTGGACTATCCCCCAAAAAACGACATCAAAGAAAGATGTATAACATACAAAATAGAATGCCAATTTTAACTGGACTATTTAGTGAATATCTTGAACTTACTGTTGATGCAGATAATAAAAAAAGAGAGAGCCTAAAAATGAAGACTCTGGATTTCCTAAACAGTTTTCATCCTGAGGGGATTATCAAGGAATTATCACACTATCTGGGATATGAAAAATCTACCTAAAATAACCATCATCATTCCATGCCTCAACCAGGGCCAATACATTGGACATACAATAAAAAGCATACTTAAACAAAACTACAGTAATCTGGAATTAATCATAATAGACGGAGGATCAAAGGATAATACGCTTGAGATAATAAAAAAGCATGAAGATCACATAACTTACTGGGTATCAGAAAAAGACGAAGGCCAAACGGACGCAATAAACAAAGGGCTTTTAATAGCAACTGGGGATATTGTTAACTGGGTTAATAGTGATGACTATATGGGATGGAATTCGTTAAATTATCTGGCCAAATATTATTATAAATATCCAAAAGGGGATGTGTTTTTTGGGAAATGCCACCTTGTAGACCAAAATTCAAATATCTTAAAAATCAGAAATGTAAAGCCCTTTTCATTAAGTGCACTTTCAAATAGAGCTGCAACGTTAGTTCAGCCAGCGGTTTTTTTTAAGAAATCATGTATCGATAAACTGGGACTTCTAGACTCTTCCCTACAATATGTAATGGATCAAGAGCTCTATTTCAGGATGGCCACTGCAAAACTCCAATTCATCAAAATACCTCATACCATAGCTTTCTTTCGACACCAGCCTCTTTCGAAAACACTGAACTATAGGAAAGACTTTTTCCGTGAATTGGAGATAGTTGAATCATATCCAAGAAATAAAAGAAGTTTTTTCTTTCCTAAAAAAACAGTATGGATCTATTATAAAACAATACGAAAATTAAATCAGCTACCCGGCCTTTTGTATCTCAAGTATTTAAGGTTTACAAATGGGCAAAAACTATCAACCGAAAGATTTGAGGAAATTCAAAGACGAAGATACACGATATGATACCTACATTTCTAATTTCCTACAATAACAACCAAACTATAGAGACGGGAATGCACACTATTCAGCTTGGTTCCTCGTCATGGCTCCAATATGCAGGGAAATTATCAACGTGGAAGCTAAACAACCAAGGTACTATTTTATACATTCTGGGAGATGCAATTATACCATCAGAGTTTACACCCCAGCATAGCCCCACAAAACTTATTAAGGAAATCAAAGGAAATTACTATTTCTTTTATCACAAAAAAAACAGCGATACTATAAGCATAGGGGCCTCTTTCCTAGGGCTACTTCCGATTCTGATATCACATCAAACATTCCAGTTTAGCTCCTCTATTCGTCTTTTTAATGGCTATAAGAATTTCAGACTTGATAAACAATTCGTATTAGAGTCATTCCTTTTCAATTTCACTTTAAGTAATCGAACACTTTACGACAGTGTAAAAAGAGTACCTGTACATCATACTCTAAGAATAAAGCCCAAAAACTATGTGCTGGAAAGATTCTTCAATATCACAGAATTATTTGTTTCTAAACCGCTTAAAGGCAAAAATACACGCATAGATTTAGTAGATTGCTTTCTCGAGAATTCAAAAAAGTATTTTTGCACTACGAAACCTGCTATTACTTTTACAAGCGGATTTGATGGAAGGACGCTTGTCTCTTCTGGCCTATTTTTTGACAAAAGATTTACAACCTATTCTGTAGGGCGCCGTGAAGATTCGGATGTAAGAATTCCTGAAAAGAATGCTCGTGAATTGAACTTACCATACAAGCATTTCAACTTGAATTCGGCTGATTATTCCACTAATATTTTTGATCAATTCGGTATTGAACAGACAATCAATACGAATTGTTCAAACGGATTTCTTCACCCTCATTTCCTTTATGGGGCAAGTCAAATCTCACAAGAACATGATAGTATATTATCAGGACTAGGCGGGAGTGAATTATTCCGGGCTGCTCATATTCCGGGAGCTATTACTTCAAAAGAGCTTTTCATATTGTTTGATGATGTTCCGAATGGTGAGAAAATCAGGGCTATTCTGGATTCTGAAAAATTACGTTACCTAAAGGCTCCAGACTTTAAAAATGAATTGTCAAACCTAAAGATAGATTTGGAAAATACCATTAATAATCAAAATAAATCGCTAACAAGAAACCAGGTCTTTTACGAATTTATCTTCGAGAATGTATTTTCGAAGATTTTTGGCCCTTGGGTGCAAGCTCAATCAAAATATACTTCAATTTATACGCCCTATTTAGATTTCAATTTCGTCTCTAATCTTAACCAAACGGTATATGCAGGGACCAACAATGAGTATTACACACATAATCCCTTTAAAAGATTCAATGGACAAGTTATCTACGCTGAGATAATTCGAAAGACTAACAAAGAGATCAGCATGCAGATTACAGGTAAAGGATACCGTCCAATTGATTTAATATCTAACTATAAAAAAGTTAGAATTATATATCCCTATTTAATTAAAAGACTAAAACGTTTAGTGAATAAAGAAAAGGAAGACATTTTTTGTATTTATTCAAGTTTAACACGAAATAGAGCTAAATACATTGAAAGCCTTAGAAATATTGATTTCATCAATTCAAACGCTATTCAGAATGATTTTGATAAGATGAAAGAAGACATGCCTGAACATATGAGAGATATCATTTTATATTGCATATCAATATCTAAATACATTGATTATGAATAAGATAATTGCACTAACAGATTATAAAGGCTTCTTCGGACAAAGGCATGATTCAGTACCATATAGAAGCGGATTCGATAAACATGAATTATCACAAGCCTTTAATGATTTTGGGTATGAGATACAATACATTCAATTCAGTGAATTGAATTTTGAAAGTCCTGATTTAAAGTCGTTTCCAATAATATACACTTCACAAGAAGATAAAAAATACTACTATAAATCTTATATCGAAGACATAATATATGGCTTGGATGTTTTGGGAGCTAATATAATACCCCAATATAAATACTTAAAAGCCAATAATAACAAAGTGTTTATGGAAATATTGAGGACCCAATTCGAAGATTCCTCAATTAAAAATATCAAATATAATGCATTTGGAACCATAGAGGAAGCAAGACACTTATATTCGAAGCTAAGTTTTCCGATAGTAGTTAAAGGAGCTACAGGAGCAAATAGTAAAAATGTGAAACTTGCCAGGTCAAAAAAAGAACTTGATAGAAAGCTGCAGAAAATAGCTACAACTAAAGACATTAAAAGTAAACTATGGGAATTGGGGAGAAGAATAAAACATAGTGGGTATACGGCAGAATCAATGTTTCGAAGTAAGTTCATTTTGCAAGATTATATACCGAAGCTAAGCTTCGATTGGAAAATATACATTTTTGGTAATACACTTTATGTTTTTAAAAGACCCATTCAAAAAGGTAGAGGTTTCCGTGCAAGTGGAGGCGGATATGACAACTATTTATATGATAACAAAGCAGATGTGAGTCAATCTTTACTCGAGTTTGCCTGGAAAGTGTTCAAAGAAATTAATGTCCCCCATATATCACTAGATATTGCCTACGATAAAATCGATTACTATCTACTAGAATTTCAGTGCCTCTATTTTGGCACAGCAGGAGTATTGAAAAAATATAGCCAAAACTGTTTCATTAGAGAAAATGGGCGTTGGATAGAAAGCGAGAATACTGGGAAGCTTGAATCACTCTACGCCAAAGGAATTGTACTATACCTTGAGAAGAATATATCAGCATGAAAGCTTTGTTCGTTTCTAGTGGAAATCATCCAAGTTTTCCTATAAATACATTCATATACGCACAGGGGGAATCGTTAAAACAAGCAGGGGTTGACCTTTCTTATTTTCAAATCAAAGGAAAAGGAATCCTTGGATATCTATCTGCAGTAAGACCATTAAGAAGAGAAATAAAGCAAAACAAATATGACATAGTCCATGCCCACTATGTGCTATCAGCATGGGTCGCATTATTAACATTTACTTCTCCTCCCCTTGTAGTATCATTCATGGGAAGCGATACTTATGGCGACTCATACTCAACAAAAAAGGACCGACTTTTAGGTCTTCTGAACAAAAAGCTTGCGTGGTTAATTCAATTTTTCATAGAAGCCATTATTGTTAAATCTGAATATTTATATCAATTTATCCATAAAAAGGATAAGACCTATATCATTCCGAATGGAGTAGATTTCAACAGATTCAAACCTTTTAACAAGATGGAGTGTAGAGAAGAACTCTCATTAAGAAAAGATAAGATTTATATCCTCTTTTTAGGAGATAAAAAAACAAAGAGAAAAAACTTCTTTTTAGCTAATGCCTCTGTTTCCTGTCTAGGTGATCCTAACATTGAGCTTATTAATCCATACCCTATTGAACACAGTCTTGTACCAAAATACTTGTCAGCATCTGATATTTTACTTTTGACTTCTTACGAAGAAGGGAGTCCCAACGTTATCAAGGAAGCACTTGCGTGTAATTGTAAAATTATATCAACAGATGTTGGTGATATAAAAACACTTTCTCCTCATATTTCCATAATATACTCCCCAGATGCAACTCCCCAAACTGTAGCAGAAATGATAAGGACTGTATTAAATCGAGAAGAAAGTGTCAATACCAGAAATGATATTGAGGAACTGAGAATTGAGAAAATCGCCCAAAGAATTATTTCCGTCTATATAAACGTTCTGCATGCATAATCCCAATAATCTGAAAATAGAATATTCACGTTCTGCGATAAATGAGAGCCAATGGAACGATCTACTGGAAAAGTCTTCTAGACCATCTGTATTTCAGTCCCCTGGAATGTATGAGCTTTTGGAAAGCGTATCAGGGATAAAGCCTTTCATTTTATCAGTTTTGAATAACGAAACCCTTTGTTCTCTAGCTATGGGAATGATCCAAGAAAGCAAGACCAGAATAGGGGGATTCTTCAGTCGCAGAGCAATAATCTACGGACCTCCAATTTATTTACATAACACCACAGGTCATTGTGCGCTCAGACTTCTTGTTAAAGAAATTTCAGTTTACCTTAAAAAACAAAATGTCATTTACGTTGAATCCAGGAATTTATTTAATTGTAGTGATCTAACAGATTCTTTTCGATCAGCTGGGTGGGAAATACATCCCCATTACAATATCCATGTGAATCTAGTTGATATAAACACATGCAAAAAAAGGATAAGTAAAAGTAAAAACCGTCAAATAAAGAAAAGTAAGAAAAACGGTGCAACTGTTTCTCCCGCAACGAGTCTAAAAGATATGAATGAATTCTATAATATACTAAAGTCCTTATACAAAACAAAGATAAGAACCCCCCTTCCTGATTATGACTTTTTTAAAAAAGCATATTATCACCCGGATATAATATATCTTATAGTTAAGTTAAACGATAAAGTAATCGGGGGCATCATGTGCCCTAAATTAAAGGGAAAAATCATTTATGAATGGTATATCTGTGGACTCGACAAACAATATGAAGGGATCTATCCAAGTGTATTAGCTACTTGGGGTGCAATTGAATATGGTTATAACAATGGCTATAAGCTATTTGATTTTATGGGTGCTGGAGCTCCAAATCGTGAATATGGCGTTAGAGAATTCAAAATGAAATTTGGAGGCGAGGTTATTGAGTCAGACAGATTTCGAAAGATTATACGGCCAGGTCTATTCCGACTAGGATCATTTGCAATCAGCCTCCTTAAAAACACGAAACGATGAAACTACTAGTTGATATTGGGCATCCCGGTCATGTGCATCTTTTCAAGACTTTAGCTAAGTCGATTGAAGATGATGGTGGTGAAGTACTTTTCACTTGCAGAGACAAAGAATTCGAAACAGAATTACTTAAAAGCTTGAATTTCAAATATATCTCCATTGGAAAACACTATAATTCTAAACTTGGGAAACTATTTGGTCTTGTAAAGTTTGATCTACGCTTACTAAAAATTGTAAAAGATTTTAAACCAAATATCCTTATAAGCCATGGTTCAATCTATGCAGCTCACGCTAGTTGGTTTCTAAATAAACCTCATATCGCGCTTGAGGATTCTGGCAATATGGAACAAATTAGGCTCTATAAAGCTTTTTCAAGTGTGATTCTTACTCCTAAATGTCTCCCAAATAAGTTAGGAAATAAGCAAATCAGGTACAATGGTTATCACGAACTTGCTTATTTAGGACCCGACACTTTTTCTCCTGACCCTGAAGTGAAAAATTTATTAAAAATTGCCGAAAATGAAGAATATTGCATTTTCAGGTTCGTTTCCTGGAACGCAACACATGATTTAAAACAAAAAGGCCTTTCATGTAGAGATAAAGAAAACCTCATACAACATCTTTCTTCTAAAATGAAGGTATTTATCAGCTCAGAAAATGAGCTCCCAGTGAAATTTAAAAAGTATCGTTTCCCATTAGGTCCAGAAAGACTACACGATGCGATTGCATACGCAAGTATTGTCATTAGTGAAGGCGCAACAATAGCTTCTGAAGCGGGCGTACTAGGTGTTCCTTCAATTTACATAAATACGATTGAAAGATGCTATAACGAGGATCAAAGCAATTATAATTTAGTCTACAACTTTAGAAAACCAGAAGGTTTACTCGATACAATTGATACCATTCTAAATACGAATAATTATTTTGAAGTTTTTCAAAAAAGAAGAAAAGATATGCTCAACGATAAGATCAACGTATCATCATTCCTCATATGGTTTGTAAAAGAATATCCAAAAAGCATTCAGGTGATGCGGGAAAAACCACAATACGAAAACAACTTTAGATTCTATCGATAAACCTGTAAATATTAACCCAAAAATGCCCACTATTTCAATCGAAAAATGCCCAGTTTTCTGAGTATTACCTTTGGTCTTTTTTTCGGAAGAGATCAAGCAAAATCAGATGATTGGAATGAAACAAAAACAAGAAGTTCTTTTACGATTTTTCAGGGAAAACGACAGTAAGAGTA
>PDWJ01000643.1_pt1 | contig 86635 bp, 72 predicted proteins | sample 1430881 | NCBI WGS metagenome assembly PDWJ01 (sample SAMN01162460, study PRJNA174530) | Oral metagenome, whole genome shotgun sequencing project. | biome: Marine environment; feature: Marine mammal; material: Swab sample of the gingival sulcus; isolation source: swab sample of gingival sulcus...
ACCGAACATTTTAGACAACTGAGACGACGCGATGATGATGGCCGCTGCATTGGTAAAGCCGTTGACCACGGGATGGGAAAGAAAATTCACAATGAGCCCTAGACGCAGCACCCCCAGCAGGAACTGAAAAATTCCCACTGTCAGGGCCAGCATCACTGAATAGGCAATAAACGCCTCGCTGCCGGCAGAGGCCAAGGGTTCCAGACTGGCCGCAGTCATCAAAGAGACAACCGCCACAGGCCCTGTGGCCAACTGGCGGCTGGAGCCGAAAAGACTGGCCACCATGGGCGGCAAAAATGCGGCATAAAGCCCGTAATAGGCGGGAAGCCCGGCCAGTTGGGCATAGGCCATGGACTGGGGAATCAATACCAGTGCAACGGTGAGGCCGGCCAAAAAGTCAATTTTAAATTTGGCCCCAGAGTAATCTTTGAACCACGCTAGAAACGGCAGGAATTTGTATATCATCTGTCGTACCTTTCAAATGGGTTAGCATGTGCCTGATCGATATCTCCTATTTTGTGATCAGACACGGGGTTTAAGTATACGTTCACATGCCAGCACCATCTCATTGAAAAGGTCATTGGCATGATATAGATTATAGGTTTTAAACCGGACCACCCCATCCACCATGGAAAAAATAATCAGGGCAGTCTTGCGGATACTCATCTGTGTTTCAATGCCATTTACAGAGCCATCCTTGAGACCGGCTTCAATGGCATTTTCATAGATATTGACCAGGCAGTCATAAATCGCTTCGAGGTGGCTGTGACACTCTGGAAACACTTCGGCCATTTGATACGGATAATATCGATGGAGAAGAAGAAATTGATTCTCCATCCGCCCGGCCAGGTATAGGTGAAATGCCAAGGCCTGTTCCACCATATCCATTCCAGAATCAAATTGTTTTTGCCCCATAAAGGTATCAAACTCATGGAGGATCATCTCACGGGTCTGTCCCAATACGGCCAGAAACAATGTCTTCTTGTTTTTAAAATGATAAAACACGGTACCTTCGGCAACACCGATCATTTTTGCCAAATCAGCGGTCGACGTCTCCTTGAACCCGTTCTGGGAGAAGAGTACCGTTGCGGCCTGTAATATGGATTCCTTTTTATTCATTCATACCTGAAAAATGTATTTTTCTGAGTAATCACTCAAACCAACTGAGTATTTGCTCAGTATCGAATCCCGTGACCGCTGTCAAGTATTTTTTTACGTATTTTTTTGCAACCGTGTCTTCAGCGTACCCCTTAGATGAGAATTTTTAATTGACATCGAAAAGCGGTACGCCTAAAACATGTTATATCTACCAACCTCATACAGGCACAGTTTATGACGCGATCTGAATTGGACACTCCTCAGACACATATTGGCGAACTTCTCCTCAGGGAAGGATTCATCACCGAGGCTCAGCTTCAACAGGCCCTTGCAATTCAAAAAAAAGAGCGGGCGGCTGAATTACCCATTGACCTGATCCTGGTTAAAAAAGGGGCGCTCACCCAGGAACAACTGGAGATCTTGAAAACCCACCCCGACCGCCGGAAAAAATTGGGTCAGATGATTGTTGACCATGAAATAATGGCACCGGGTCATGTCAAAGAAGCCCTGGTGACCAAAGCAGACAATGTGCCTCTGGGGCAGGCCCTTTTACGAAAGGGCCTGCTCTCCAAAGAGATGCTCAATGAACTTGTAACGATGCAAAATGATGCCCTGGAAATCGGCGAATTGGCTGTCCGCCTTCAGATGATTCGGGAAATAGATCTGGTCCGGGCATTGAGTTACATGAACACTCGCAGGTCAGTTGGTGAAATTCTCTGTGCTAAAGGCTTTATTCAGCCTGAAGATCTCTCTTTGGCCTTGAAAAAGCACAATATGCGCACCAAAATCGGTGATATCCTTATCCGACAGGGCGCGATCAGTCAAAAAACGTTTCAGGATGTGCTAAAAGAACACAAACGTTCCCGGGAAAAAATCGGCGAATTTATGATCAACAAGGGAATCATTACTGAGCATCAGTTGTATAACGCACTTTCCCATCAGTATAACACCCGCTACAGAACCCTGGACGATTTTTATTACGATGAATTGGTAAAGCCCCGGTTAATCAAATTTGTATCTGAACAATACAGCCGCAGAAACATGATCCTGCCCATCTCTTTGGGCCGTCAAAAATTGGTGCTGGGTATCACATATCCAGATGGATTCAGGGCCGTTGATGAACTCCAGCTCATATACCGGAACATGAAACTCCAAACCGTATTCATCAACGAACATAAATTCAAGATCCTGTTTGCGACGTTGTACAATTCAAAATTTGCAGATTCGGAACAGAAAGAAGGCCGGCCAGAAAGTAATGTAGAAAGCACCCATACCGTTTCTCTGGACAATATTGAAGTCAGCAAATCCGCGACGCCGGGTCAACCCGTGTATTCCGGCACTGAATCAGAAGTCAAAAAGGTGGTGGATGCCATTATCAATTATGGCATTATAAATGGGGCCAGCGATATCCATATTGAGCAAGACAGAAAAGGGGTCAAGGTCAGGTATCGCATTGACGGTGTCTGCCAGGAACCCAATGTCCAATGGCTGAAAGATCAGTTAAGTGCCAAGCCCGAAGCCATCATCTCGCGTATTAAAGTCATGTCTAACCTGGATATCTCAGAGCGGCGTATGCCCCAGGACGGAGTATTTCGGACCAGTTACAAAGACGGTAACACCACATTTGACCTGGATTTTCGGGTCGCTGTATGTCCAGCCATTGTTGGAGAAAATATCACCATCAGAATCCTGGATTCAAGAAAAACCGGCCTGGGCATTGATAACCTCAACCACGCCAGGCACGTTCTTGATCCCTTAAAAAAATTATTCAAAAGTGCTGCGGGCATGGTCCTGGTTTCCGGCCCCACCGGCAGCGGAAAGTCTTCAACCCTTTATGCCGCGCTCCAGTATATCAACTCTCCGGAGATTAAAATTATTACTGCTGAGGATCCCATTGAATACAGCTTTCCCGGTATTATGCAGACCCAGACCAATACAAAAATAGGGCTGACTTTTGCCCGGCTGCTTCGTTCGTTTTTGCGCCTGGATCCCGATGTCATTCTGGTGGGCGAAGTCAGGGATGCGGAAACCGCAAGCATCAGTTTTGATGCGGCCCAGACGGGCCATCTGCTGCTGAGTACCATCCACACCAACGATTCCGTCAATGCTGTATCTCGGCTCCTGGATCTCGGCATTGACCACAATCAGATTGCATCGAGCCTGATCGGGGTGGTGTCCCAACGGCTTGTCCGGCGCAACTGCAGTAATTGTTCCCGACGGGTTGCCCCGCCTAAGGAAGAGTGGCAGCTTTTCTTCAAAGAATATCCCGAATACGTCAAATTTTATAGGGGGATCGGTTGTAAAGCCTGCAATTTTACCGGATTTAACGGACGCACTCTGATTTCGGAACTGTTTGAGTTGAACCAGTCCATTACCTTGGCGATCAGTTGTAAAACAACGGAAGCGGAACTCAAACAGCTTGCCGCTAAATCCGGCATGAAAACCATGGCAGATGACGGAATGATGAAAATGAACCAGATCTGCCTGTCCGAGCTGATTCGAGTTCTGCCCCTGGAAATGATTAACGACTTTAAAATGCGTCAGCCAGATCCCAAAGGTTAAGCCGTTCTAAAGCGCGTCTATTATTTGCGAAGCAATACCCCGACACCCACAATAATCAGGGAGATGACCAGGAAGGGCACAAACATGGCCTTTTGAACTGCACCCCAAATGATGTAAACCGATCCTGTGCACGCCAGGGCCGGCGCAATGAAGCGGCTGATTGCAGGCAGATCAATAAAGGTTTTCATCACCCAGAAGTACAAAGAGATATAAATTACATATAAAAATGCGATGGGCAGCTCGGAAATATCCATAAAACCGCCCCACCAATTGTTAAAATTGCCATACCATACCACCAGCCAGATGGCGGACATGATAAAGCCAAGCACCGCCGATGCAATGGACGTATCGGTTTGAGGATTAACGGTGCGGAACATTATGGGGTTGGGCCCCATATCCCGGCTGGCAATGGCGTACATCCCCCTGGCGCAGCCCATGATCAAGCCGTTCAGGGTGCCAAGACATGAGATAATAACAAAGACGGAAAGCAACGAGGCGCTGATTTTACCGAAAATCAGGGAAATGACCTGAACAGGCGCACCATCCCCGGCTTTGAGTACCTCATCATTGGAGAGGACACCGGCGATACCGATATAGTAGAGCATATAAACCGCCACAACCGCCAGGGTACCGACCACAAGGGCTTTGGGCAGGGTCTTTTTCGCATCTTTGAGTTCTGCATTAATGGCCGTGGCAATGATCCAGCCCTCATAAGCAAATGCGGTGGATAAGGTTGCCACCGCCAGGCCGCCGGCGTCGTTCACCGCTTTGGCGCCCATGGTAAAACTGTCGATGATCTGGCCTGAAGTCACGCCTTTAACGATGCCCACCACCGCCACAAGCCCCAAGGGAATCAGCTTGATCACCGTAGAAGACACCTGCCATTTTCCTGCCAATACCGGGGATAGTACGTTCAGCAGGAAAAACAATACCAGATACACTGCAGCGATCACCCATACCACATTCTCCATGCCCAGGAGGGCCTGTGTATAATTGGCAGATACCCAGGCCAGGACAGAGACCAGGGTCGGATAATAGATGAACGTCATAAACCAGGCTACGATATAGCCGGCCTTTACACCGTACGCCTCTTCAAAATAGTCCACCACCCCGTTCACCTTACCAATACGGGTGGCAATGTGTGAAAATACATAAGCGGTCACCACCATGATCCCACCGCCAATGAGCCAGGCAGTCAGCGCCGTAGGCAGACTGCCCCCAGAGGATTTTAATACATCATCCGCTTTAAAGAAGACACCGGAACCGATAACAATACCGACAACCATGGCTGTAGCGGTCCAAAATCCATACTTTTTCTGAAGTTCTTCCATTATGAATAACCTTTCTTATTTTGATCATAAAAGTTATATTTTATACAGATATAAAAGACAGCTGTAAAGCATCAATCTCCAATTATAGAGAGCCACTTTATCGACATGTTTTTTCATCTAACCGCCACGGGCGGACCTGGGTTTTTACCTCGGTTCGCCCACAACAAAACAAGAAATTAATTCAGTATGTTACTGAGACCTTCGTATAAAAATTAAAAGAGCATAGTGATGAAAATATGTGCACTTGTCATCGGTCATAAAAAACATCTCCTGGTGCGGTAAATAAAGCATCTGGGGTAACAGAGTTCTCCTTTAACGAAAAACTTACCATAGATATTGAAAATGTATTTCATTTGCAGTTCAGCCGATTTGAAATTTTGGACAGGAATTGACGGCGCGTCTTGAGACATGAGAATAAAAGCATCTTGAATGTTTTGTTTTAACTCTTCAAAAGTTTCTCCTTGGCTAAAAATTCCAGGGACTTCACGAAGTTTTCCTACATACCATCCATCGTCAAGCCAATAGTCCAATGTAAAAGTTCTAATCATATTTTTCTCCGTGAATTTTTTCGTATGCTCTCTTCGTATTAAAATATTCTCATTCATAAACGACAGTTTCTTCTATCTTAATATCCTAACGCAGAGTTCACCGGCGAGTGAAACGATTTGTGGTGTGCCGGGCACGGCACACGATCTTAAAAGTGAGTCAAATGTATAAGATTTTAATATGTTTGACAAGTCTTCGACCCAGCCAGATGAAGACGAAGGGTGTAGCGGTAGTGTAACGGGGTATCGGTGACGGTGCTTCGGAAGGAAGCCGCCTTGCTGAGGGGTACCGTAAAATTTCAAATCCCATACATATTCGTGCTGCCTTTATTCCCAAATTAGATAGTGGTTTAACGAAACACCATTAAAATAAAAGGAAGGTGAACGCTTCCTGGCCTACCGTCTAAAACTCAACCTTATATCAAATATCCAGATAAAACACATTGACCGTCTTGAATTGTACAGTCATTATGGTATATTGAATAGCAATGTGCAGGCCAGTAGCTCTAATTGGTAGAGCGCCGGTCTCCAAAACCGGATGCTGGGAGTTCGAGTCTCTCCTGGCCTGCCATTTATCATTTGCCCGCCCAATTTATTCCACTCCCGTATGACGTTTTTTTTATAAGAAAGTCCGATGCAAACTCATCGGTTCTTTCTATATTTGTTGTGGGCCAACGCCTGGGACTCAATAGACCAGGGACGGCCCGTGGCCGTTATATAAAAGTCTGTGTAACTTACTCATATCTTTCAATCTTTGTTGTGGGTTGAGCCTTGGTGTTGATAGACCCAGGACGGCCCGTGGCCGTTATTGCGATTCACACGAATCAAATCGGGGGCCAATGGTACATCCCACCGAATAGATGCAATGGGTTTTATTCTCCAAAATATAAAACGGCCGCCGGTGGCAAATCGGCAGCCGTTTTATAGGGTATGTACTAATAAGGAGGTTATGGAGCCAGTTTTCAAAAGCATCAAAATTGGCTTGATTGGTAACCTACATATTATTTTTTACTGTGTCAACAAAAAAGTTCGCATAAAATAACATTTTTTTTAAACGCTATCTCTAAGCAATTTTTGCCAGAATTCTGGATGCCCATTTGGTATCCTTCATCCGCCCCCGAATACTGGTGCTCAGCTGGGACAACGCTTCATTGGACAGCGCCTTTTTTTCAGCGTCTTCATAAATTGAAGCCGCGGCATCCGCATCATCGGCAACCAGAAGATAGGTCTCTGCCAGGAAGATCAGATCGTTGAACTGGGTCAATTTTTCACTGGCTTTGGACAGCAGGCCTGAAATAATGGATTTGTCTGTGGTCTGATTCTGAACCATACCCACCAGCTTGGCATATTCTGACTTGTTGGTGCACAGCCCTTCTGCTTCATCATAAAGGGCAATGGCTTTGTCACGGTCTTTCAGCAGATTCAGGGCGGCACCGGCAACAAAGGTATAATCGTACATGGTTTTGCAGGATGCTTCAGCCGCTTCCACCAGGGCGGCCGCCCACTCGTTGTCATCAAATTTTTCAACGGCAACTGACGCCAGTTTGATCCGGTCGGCGTTGTCTGATGCCTTTTTCCCCAAATCCTTATAGATGGATTTTATCCAGGCATCGTCCTTTAACGTCTCGGTAATGGCGGCGGTCAGGGTGTTGTAATCCCCAAAGCTTTTACATTTCCCCAGAAGCCCTTCGTAAATGTGCTTGACCCAGTCCGCATCCCCAAGATCCGCATGAACGGCTGCAGCCAGTTTGATAAAATCTGAAAAGTGGACTGTCAGTTCTTCTGCCATCTTGTAGAGCTTGGCCGCATAGTAAACGTCTCCGGTCTCGGCAACCACTTCGGCAGCTAGGCCCCGCATGGGGGCACAAGAGTTGTATTCCCCTTCTCTCAGGCTGAAATTGTTATATAGCGCTTTAAATTCTTCACGTTTTGCTTTCTGGAACGCGCAGGCTTCAGTCCATTCTTTGTCATCGGTGGCGATCTCCACAACGGCATCGGCAACCTTGATGAAGTCATCGTTGTTTTTAATGGCCGCTTCAGCCTGTTTTAGTACAGGAATGGCCGCAGCGGTGTCACCAAGATCCTTGGCGAGGGCCTGTGACAGGGAAACCAACTGGGCGCAGTCGGGGCCGGTGGCAGCCGCTTTCTGATAGACGCTGGATGCAAACGCTTTGTTGCCAGTGGCTTCAAAACCAGCCTTGGCCAATTTCAGATAATCGGCAAAGGATTCGTATTGTTCTTCAGCCTTTTTGAATACGGACAAAAGGAAGTCCTTGTCATCCAGCTGTTCTTTCACTACGTCGGCAAATTTAAGCAGTTCATCGCCTTTTTCCAAAGAGGCGACTGCTTTTTCGAAAATGGTACGGGCCAGCGCCTTATCATCCAAATCCGCAATGGCACCGGCGGCCAGGGCCTGGAAATCGGCTGCGGTTTTAGCTGCCTCCATCCCTTTTTCATATACCCCTTTGGCCTTGTCCGCATCGCCCATGGCTTTGGCAAAAGATACAAAATCGGCTGGCGTTTTACATTTTTCAAAGGCTTTATCCAGAACACTCTGGGCCATTTCAGGATCTTTGGCCTCGTTGGCCAGGTAATCGCTCAGCTCGAGAAAATCGGTGAGTTTCGTACATTTGCCCATGGCGGCTTCGCTGATCTCCTTGGCCATGTCGGCCAGGCCCAGCTTACCCGCAGCGCCGCCCAGTGCCAGAAAGTCAGCAGGTGTGGTGCACAGCATCTTACCGTTTTCCAGGAAAGTGCCCACCACCTCATCATCGCCGATAATTTCCTTGGCCGCTTCTGCGTAGGTAACGGCATCGGCATAGGTTTCAGCCCATTCCGCACCTTCTTCCAGAAGTTCCGCCGCCCACTCCTTGTCGTCAAGCCCTGAAACGATCTCTTTGGCTACGCCGATATACTCTTCCGGCGCATCACACTCTTCCGCTTTTTCTTCCAATTCTTCTTTGAGTCCCATAATTTCTCCTTAAATTTTGGTATCCATATCAATTTTCAGGTTATTTACAAACCCGGAATATTTTAAAATTGAATACCCTATTATCATAAAGGGGTTTCATTGTACAAATAGTTTTAATAATTCTGGAATGTTTTGGGTTGAATTTTTGCGGATATAAAGGTATCCCCAAATGCATGTTACATGCGATCAAAGACCCCCCAATGATACCATTCACATTGGGCAACCCCATAACTGCGATTTCATAGTAGGATCCTGGTGCGGTCTGCCGGGAATAACGGCCATGGGCCGTCCTGGGTTTTATCGATACCCAGGCACAGCCCACAACAAAGATTGAAAGATCTGAGTGAGTTACACAGACTTTCATACAAAAAAAGACGAAAGGTGAGATGATGACAGAAAAAGCATTTCAGGCGTTTTATCCCGATGAATTCAACCAGTGTTATGGGTGCGGCAAATTAAACCCGCATGGCCATCAGCTCGAAAGTCGGTGGGACGGTGATGAGACTGTGGCGTATTTCACCCCCAAGCCTTACCACACAGCAGTTCCAGGTTTTGTCTACGGTGGCCTTATCGCCTCGTTGGTGGACTGCCACGGCACAGGTACGGCCTCAGCGGCAGCCTACCGTGAAGCCGGCCGGCCCATGGGCTCCGAACCCGCCTTGCGCTTTGTTACGGCGTCCCTGCAAGTGGATTTTAAAGCGCCAACCCCTTTGGGACCGGTGCTGGAAGTTCGGGCAAAAATAGATGACATCACGCCGAAAAAAGTGATAATGACCATCGACGTAAAGGCAGAGGGCAAGGTATGCGCCAAAGGAAAGGTGATTGCGGTGCGCATTCCAGATACCATGTTTAATTCTCAACCATAAGGAGACGGAAAATGGCGAAAACTGCATTGTTTGCATTCAGAGGCGATCCTCTGTGCTTCATCCACGTACTGCTCAACAGCCTGGATATGAATGAACGGGGCCAAGACGGCGTGATCATACTTGAGGGGGAATCTGTAACACTTGTTGGAGACATGTCCCAGCCTGGCCATTTTCTCAATGCGCTCTACCAGAAGGCCAAAGCCAAAGGCCTTATTTACGGGGCCTGTAAAGCGTGTGCCACCAAACTGAACGCCATTGATGCCATCCGCAAAGAAGAGATCCCGCTGATTGGTGACATGGCCAACCATCCTGCCATGGGCGAATTTATGGAAAAAGGGTACCAGGTCATCACCTTTTAGGCATGAATTGAATAAGTGTTCTATTTTTGGTATAGCACCTTTAGATGAAAGAACTAAGCAAACCCATTTGATTCTTTCATTGTGTGTTGTGGGCAGACCTCAGTGAAAGACCAGGCCAGCCCATGGCCGTTATTTCAATGTCAATTTGAAAGTGGAGTCATGAATGAAGAAACATATGTTAGGGATTCGAAGAGAAGATAAGAACAAATGGGAGCGAAGAGTGCCCATCATTCCTGAGGACCTGAAAGCGTTACAGGATCAATTTGGCATTCAAGCGGTTGTCCAGTCGTCGGATTTGAGGGTCTATCCGGACCGTGCATATACAGACAAGGGCATTATGGTGTCAGAGGATTTGAGTCAGGCGGACACCATTTTTGCCGTCAAGGAAGTGCCAACCCGGTTACTGGCAGAAAATAAAACGTACATCTATTTTTCACACACCATCAAAGGCCAGGCGTATAACATGGATATGCTGAGAACGTTGATGGATTTAAAATGCAATCTCATCGACTATGAACGGATTGTCAATGAAAAGAACCAGCGTTTGATCTTTTTCAGCGTCCACGCCGGGTACTCGGGAATGATTGAAACCCTTTATGCGTTTGCCGAAAAGATGCGGTTAAAAGGGATCCATTCTGAATTTGATCGGATTCAGCAGGCCTATGCCTATGCTTCCCTTGAAGATGCCAAAACAGAATTAAAAAAGATGGGTGCCGCCATCTCAGAAAAGGGATTGCCCCAAGAATTATGCCCGCTGGTGGTGGGGTTTACAGGGACTGGTAATGTCTCCATGGGGGCACAGGAGATATTTGATCTTTTCCCATTTAAAACGGTGACCCCGGATCAGCTTCAAGAGCTCAGAACACAAAAAAATGTATCTAACCGTCATCTTTATAAGGTGATTTTCCAAGAGCAGGATCTGGTTAAACCCATTGCCGGGGCGTTTGAGCTGCAAGATTATTATGATCACCCGGAAAAATACACCTCTCAAATGAACCGGTATCTACCCCATCTCGATATTCTTGTGAACTGTATTTACTGGACCGATAAGTACCCCAGGATTATAACCAAATCCTGGTTGCAGGATCAGGAAAAACGCAATGAAACGTCTTGTTTGAGTGTGATTGGAGATATCTCCTGCGATATTGAAGGCGCCATCGAAATTACCAAAGATGCCACAATGCCGGATAATGCCTGTTTCACCTATCATCCGGGCACTGATTCATTTGATGAGGGGACTGTCAAAAGCGGGATTACGGTGATGGCCATTGACAATCTGCCCTGTGAATTCCCAAAAGAATCCTCAATGTTTTTTTCAAACGTGTTAAAGGGGTTTGCCAATGATATTGTCAGTGCCGATTTCAGCAAACCATACGAGGCACTCAACCTGCCGTATCCCATTAAAAAGGCGTTAATTCTTCAAAACGGCCAGTTGACACCAGACTATACGTACATGGAACAATTCCTCTAACCGCCACGGGCGGACCTGGATTTTCATAAAAGAAAGGAAATACTTGTGAAACATATTTTAATACTTGGCGCAGGACTGGTCAGCAAGCCTGGCGTTGTGTTTTTATTGGAAAATGGATTTAATGTAACGGTTGCGTCCAGAACCCTTCAAAAGGCTGAAAACATTGTTGCTGGATTTGAAAACGGCCAGGCTATCGGGCTGATGGTTGAAGACAGTGAGGCCCTGGACACCCTTGTCCAGAAAAATGATATTATTGTGAGTCTGCTGCCATGGACCCATCACATCATTGTGGCCAAGGCCTGCCTAAAGCATAATAAGTTCATGGCCACCACCTCTTATGTCAGCGACGAGATTCGCGCGTTGGATAACGACGCGAAATCCAAAAATCTTTTGTTTTTAAATGAAATCGGTGTGGACCCGGGAATCGACCATATGTCGGCAATGAAGGTGATCGACAATATCCATGCGCAAGGGGGAAAGATCCGGCATTTTTATTCCATTTGCGGGGGCCTGCCGGCACCCGCCAGCAATGACAATCCATTTGGCTATAAATTTTCCTGGAGCCCCAAAGGGGTGGTGCTCGCCTCTAGAAATTCAGCGCGTTTTCTCAAAGACGGTAAAGAAGTAAATATCAGTGGTGATGACCTTTTTGCCAATTATCACATAGAAACCGTTGACGATCTGGGAGAATTTGAGGTCTATCCGAACAGGGATTCTTTACCATACAAGGATGTCTACGGACTGAAAGACGCCTTGACGGTCTTCAGGGGAACCTACCGGAACAAAGGCTGGTGTGACACCCTGAAAAAAGTGGTTGAACTTGGGTTGATTGATGACCGGCCCCTCAGTGCCTTAAAAGGTGCCACCTTCAAGCAGATGATGGCTGACCTTGCCGGTGCGCCCCAGACAGATGATGTGATGTCGGCTGTGGCCCAGAAGGCGGGGCTTGATAAAACGCATTTTGTGATTCAGAATTTAGACTGGCTTGGTCTTTTTGATGACACGCCTCTTCCGAATTTGGATAACCGCCTGGATATTTTTTGTGACAAACTGCTGGAAAAACTTGTCTACAAAGACGGTGAAACCGACATGCTGATCCTGCGCCATACCTTTCAGGTTGAAAACCCGGATCATTCTGAAAAGACCATCACATCCACAATGATTGATTATGGGATTCCCCATGGGGCGTCTTCAATGGCCCGGACTGTCAGCTTGCCTTTAGGGATCGGCATTAAACTCATGGCAGAAGGCAAGATTAATTTGACCGGTGTCCAGATTCCCACGGTGAAGGAAATTTATGAACCCGTTCTCAACGGCCTATCGGCGTTGGATATTAAAATGGTGGAAAAAACAACGAATTAAATGAAAGATGCGTTAAATTGACGATGCGTCCATTGGCATGCCTTGCGGCCGACTTAAAATCCGGTGCATCTGTGGTCGATTTACTTTTGACCATGGGCCTTTTTGTAATATGTCTCATCTTTTGGGCCGTTGTGTGTACTGCGGCCCAAAACCGGTTTATTAATCACTTGGGGATGGCATTTGTGTATATTCCGCCAGGCACCTTTGTCATGGGCAGTCCTGAGACAGAGGCTGGGCACTTGCCAGACGAAACACAGCATAACGTCACCTTGACCACAGGATATTATATCCAGACCACAGAGGTGACCCAGGGACAATGGCTGGCGGTGATGGGCAATAATCCCTCCAGGTTTAAAAGGTGCGGTAAAGACTGTCCGGTGGAAAATGTGTCCTGGGAAGATGCCCAGGCATTTATTGTGAAACTGAATGGTTTGGATGCTAGCAGTCAATACCGGCTGCCCACAGAAGCGGAATGGGAATATGCATGCCGGGCAGGAACAACGACCCCGTATGCCTGGGGGGAGGCCCCGGATTGCAGCAAAGCAAACTTTGCCAGCAGTCCCCTGTCAGGCCAATGCAAAGGTATCAGTCCTGGTCAACCGTCTCCGGTGGGAAGTTATGCGCCAAACCCATGGGGGATTTATGATATGCACGGTAATGTCTGGGAATGGTGCCATGATCTATATGGACAATATGCGGGCAATGCTGTAAAGAATCCCATTGGTCCGGCCCATGGCGTAAACCGCTGTCTTCGGGGCGGGGCCTACTTTGATCCTGTTACATCCAGCCGGACTGCCAACCGCTGCTGGGATCCCCCAGATTACCGAGTTCAGGATATTGGTTTTCGCCTTGTCCGTTTTCCTCGTTCGTCCTCACATCCAACAGATGCAACGTTTTTCCATATCTAAAGCGGGAAACCCGCAACTCATTTGTCCGTCTCATTTTCTTGTTTTTTGTGACAGAAACTGAGGCGTAAGGCACTAAATAAATCGTTTTAAGTTCTATTCAAAAAATCTGTAACATATGGGACCGAATCAAAAAAAAATAGAGGCACTTGAAAGAGAAATGGAACGACTTGGGATCCGAAAAACGGATATCCAAGAAAAGTTTGTAAAAGCATCGGGACGGGGCGGGCAAAAGGTTAATAAATCATCTTGTGCGGTGTGTTTAAGCCATGGGCCTTCAGGGATTGTGGTTAAAGTTGGAAAAACCCGCTCTCAGCATTTAAATCGGTTCCTTGCGTTACGGCGTCTGGTGGAAAAAATCGAAGCCCAACAGGCCGGTACCATGACTGTGGCGGAGCGTAAAGTCGCCAAATTGAAAAAACAAAAGCAGCGTAGAAAACGAAAAACTCAAAAAAAATTAAACAAAATGCAACCAGCCGACCAATCTGATCCTATGACTGACTGATTTACAGATGAATAATTTCCATGTGGGTGTCTGCAATATAGGCGGTGCCCATCTCGTCGGCTGAATTGAGAAGTTTATCCAGTTGAGCGTTAACGTGGCGGCTGTCATTGCCCACAACACTGATACCAATTTCCCCCCAGTCAAGGCTGTCATTATATCCGGTTTCGGCAACAGATGCATTAAACCGGTTGGACAGCCTTGCAATCATGGATTTTACGATTTTGCGTTTGGCTTTAAGGGAATGGATGCCAAACAGCTTTAGTTTTATGGTGGCAACACCCACGATCATGGCTGTAAATGTCCCTAAAAGGCGCCTAATTGGCAGGGCTTGATTCGAATTTCAATTTTTTCACAGGCAGAGCCCATATCGGGTATAGATCGTTTGTGGCGGCGAGCCAATTCCCAGCATTGACTGCAGGACAGGCTGCCCTCACTTTGGGTGTTAATTATATCGGCTTTGAGCTGATCACTGACCTGAACGTCCGGATTAAGATTTTTCTTTTGGGGGCCATATCCGAATAAGCCCAACTGGCAGCGGGTGATCCGCAATTCCATCAAATCAATCTGTACGCCGATGCCGTCAGGGGCAGTCCCGGTGGCTTTTGCAATTTTGTGGGCCGAAGCACAGTCAATCACTCCGTCTTTGGATGCCGCTGTAATTTTATCTGCAATCGCTTTGTTCAGCGTTGCATTAAGATGCTTTTGGGCGTAGTGCCCTTTGTCCTGATGTGTCATAAATAATCCTTTATTTGACTTTTGTTTGGGTATTTGTATATAGCATACTCTATACCTCAAACTGTTTTCCTGATAAAGGCCTTATTTCATGATAGCGCAACTGGCAGCCAATAAATTCCAAATGATTTATGTCGCCTCCTGCGGGGAGGGGATCAATGCGTTTCATCTTGTCGAATCCACCCTGGTACAATTTCCAAATACAGATATTACCGTGGTGAAGATGCCCCATATCAGATCTGAAAGCCAGGTGGATGAACTCATTGACAAGGTGAAGGATATTGAAAGCCTCATTGTCCACACCATTGTGGATTCCAAACTGCGTAAATATTTGGCCCGGAAGGGATTTGAGCATCACATTGTCACCATTGATCTGATGGGGCCCATCATTTCAAAAATTGAAACGTTTTTGGACACACCACCCCTGGAAACCCCAGGGCTTTACCGGGAAATTCATCAGATTGATCTCCAGCAGGTGACGGCCATCGACTTTTCTTTGGCCCATGATGACGGCTTAAATCCAGAGACCCTGACTGATGCGGAAATTGTATTGGTGGGACTCTCCCGGGCCGGAAAGACCCCATTGTCCATGTATATGGGCGTTATGGGGTGGAAGGTGGCAAATATTCCCTATGTCCCAGGCGTCCCAATGCCCGCCACCCTGGATGATGTGGATCGACGCCGGGTGGTGGCGTTGAATATCAACGCCGAACAGCTGCTGGCCCACCGGAAAATGCGTCAGGAAAGCCTGGGAACCAATGATATGTATGCCTATTCGGGAAGAGAGGAGGTGGAAGAAGAAATCCGCAATGCCCAAAAATATTATATCACCAAAGGGTTTTCCATGATCAATGTCAGCAACAAACCCATTGAAACCAGTGCAGAGGAGATCTCTGAGATGATTACCCGCAGATTTCAGGCCGATGCGCATTTTACGGATTACCGTTAGATGGGCTGACACCGTGGGGGAGGGGCTGAGGGTGCCCATAACACATCTAACAGCAATGGATGGGTGTCGATAGAAAAATGAGAACAACCCAAGAGGAGACGGTAAGGCAAGAGGAACGAAGGACGGCCAAAGATGTGTGGGCCAGGGTATTCTTATTCGTCAATTGTTTTGCCGTTGCCGGACTTCTCGGCTTTATGCTGGTGTTACATCGGGCACAGCCTGAGTATGAAACGTTTTTTGATCGATTTTACCAATTGTCTCTGAGAGCCTATTGGGATAAAACGTATATTCGGTATCTTGTGTACATTGCCGGAACAGGCCTGGCCGCCACCATGGCCGGATTGGGGGTTGCGGTGTTTCGCGGGCGTCGACGGACCGATCATCGAACATTCATTATCGTTCTGGTGGGCCTGTATTGTCTGCTCAGCATTATCTCCTGGCTGTTGATATGAATTGGGTACAGGCAGATCAACCATGCCCCTCAAGTCTTTAACACCGTCCGCCGATAGTATTATCCGTCTTTGATCCATGAAATGCAATCTTAGGAAGTGATATGAAACCCATCTCTATCATGTTGATACTATGGGGGCTTCAGGTGGCCTCACCCTGTCTGGCCAGGGATTTTATGGTGGATTTTGTGGCAGAAAATTACAGGGAAACCCAGGTCCCATATGCCCATCAGCCCACAGTATACCACACCCTTCAGGTACGAAGCCACGCCGGTCCAAAACTGCTGGTCTTGTCTGGAGACGCACCGGATTATCGAAAATGGCTTCGGCAATATATCGCCAGGGACAAACAGTTTATGGTACAGGTTCCTGATGAACAAAATGATGCTTTTGTGGGGGCCAAAGTCTTTGATATTGATGTCACCCGTGTACACCCGTTTGATGGAAAAAAATGGGGGCCTGAGGCGGTTATGCCGGCACCCAAACAGATGCCGGATACGTCTCGGGGACCCATCAGCAAAGGGGTGCGCTCGCTTTTTGGAGATCAAAACGTGATGGTCATTGACACGGACATGACCCGCAGCAGCCTGATTGCTTCGATCGTTACCCGCATGGGGTATAATGCCATGGTCTCCCGGGACGGTCGGCAGGCCCTGGACGTGTTCAGGGTACAGCCGGAAAAATTTAAAATGATTATTACCCATCACGGGATAAAGGGAATGCCTGCAGATGAATTGATCACCCATCTGCTTAAAATTGATTACAACATTCCCATTATCGTGGAAACCGGATACAACAAGGATGCTGTCTTTGCACACTATCTGGCAACGTTTTCCGGCGTTGGTACGGTCACTGTAAAACCCGTGGTGCTTGATAATCTGCAACGTACCATTAATACCTTGTTAAAGCCGGAAAAGGCAAAGAGCTGATATGCGCTTTAATTGTTTTTGCTGGGGGATTATGCTGTGGATTGCGGTTGTGGGTCGTTTGTGGGCCGCTGACGGCGATTACCCGGAATACGACGCTGGATTTAAGAACTTTATCACCTGTGAGTTGACCCGGACTGATGCGGTGGATCATTTTAATGGCGCCCCTTTTACGATCACCATGATTCGCCTTCACACCATTAAAAGGGAATCGGGGATGCGCATTCTCTATGGCGCGGTTCAATGTTCGGTGGGAGACGGATATCACACCTTCTATGTGGCCATAGGGGTTGAATCCGTGGCCGGTAAGAAAACGGTGGGATACTATACCATCAGAAAACAGCCCTTTTCCATTCTGGCATCTGAATTGTATCGCTTCCCCTACATGGAACGGTGTCCCTGGACCCGATATTGGGTGGACACTGATTGACAATAGGGGGGGCTGGCCTTTGGGCGGGTACACCTGTATCCCAGATGACCCCGCCGGTAAGGCTCAAGAGTGCTGTATGGCCGCCTGGGCCGCAGCCAACCGGGCGATGGGGACCCGGTAGGGAGAGCAGGACACATAGGACAGGCCGGCCTTGTGGCAAAAGACCACGGATGCCGGATCACCCCCATGTTCACCACAGATGCCTAGCTTGATTTCCGGACGGACGGTTCTGCCCCGTTCCACTGCCGTGGTGATCAGGCTGCCCACAGCGCTTTGGTCCAGGGTCTCAAAGGGATCTGAACTCAGGATGGCATTGTCAATATAATCGTTCATAAATGAACCGATATCATCCCTGGAAAATCCAAAGGTCATCTGGGTCAGGTCGTTGGTACCAAAGGAGAAAAATTGGGCATATTCCGCCATTTTGTCCGCAATCAATGCGGCCCTTGGAATTTCAATCATGGTACCAAACATATACTCAATTTTTGCCATGTCGTATTTGGCCAGTGCGGCTTCATGGCACTGGGTTACGATTTTGTTGGTAAACTCGAGCTCTTTTTCACTGCAGGTAACTGGCACCATAATTTCCGGCAACGGATGCTTGCCTGCGTGAATGAGTTCAGCACAGGCCTCAAAAATCGCTTTGACCTGCATATGGGTGATTTCTGGATAGGTGATGCCTAACCGGACCCCGCGATGGCCGATCATGGGGTTGGATTCCATGAGATGTTCGCTTCTTTTTTCAACCTCTTCCAGGTCGATATGCAAGGCGTTTGCAATCTCCTTTTGGGTCTCTTCGGCCTGGGGGACAAACTCATGGAGGGGCGGATCCAACAGCCGCATGGTCACCGGCATATTGTCCATGACATCCAGGGTGGCCTGAATCTCTTTTTTTACAAAGGGGAACAGTGCGTCCAGCGCATCCTTGCGTTCGTCCTGGGTTTTGCTCAAGATCATTTTGCGCAGCAGAAACAAGGGACGATCGGAATCGGACCCGTAGAACATATGTTCGGTGCGGAACAGGCCGATGCCTTCGGCACCAAACTCAACGGCGGTCCGGGCATCTTCCGGGGTGTCTGCATTGGTACGGACCTTCATGGTTCTGAATGTGTCGGCAATGGCCATAAACTTTTTGAACTTAGGATTTTCTGAGGCATCTTTCATCTTTAGCTGGCCGTCATATACAATGCCTTTGGTGCCGTTGAGGGTGAAGTAATCCCCCTCTTTGAATATCCGCGTGCCGATCCGAAGTGCTTTGGCGGCAACATCAATTTTCAAGGCACCGGCACCCACAATACAGCATTTGCCCCAGCCCCGTGCCACAAGCGCCGCATGGGAGGTCATGCCGCCCCGGGCAGTGAGAATGGCGGCAGCTGCGCGCATGCCTTCAATATCTTCGGGGTTGGTTTCCTCACGAACCAGGATCACTTTTTTACCTGATTTGGCCCAGCGCACTGCATCTTCGGCCGTGAACACGATCTGGCCCCAGGCACCGCCAGGGCCGGCTGGCAGCCCTTCAGCCAACCGGCTGGCGGTTTTTTCTGCCTCAGGGTCCACAATGGGGTGAAGCAGGTCGTCCAGGATTTTGGGATCAATCCGGCAGACCATGGTCTTTTCATCAATGGTGCCTTCGTCCAGCATATCCATGGCCATGTTCAGGGCCGCAGTCGCGGTGCGTTTTCCCACACGGCATTGGAGCATGTACAACCGGCCTTCCTGGATGGTGAATTCGATATCCTGCATGTCTTTATAATGGGATTCAAGCATGTTGCGGATATCATAAAGCTGGGCATACAGCTCGGGCATGGCGTCTTCCAGGGAAGACAAGTGTTGGTTCTGTTTGTTTTTTGTATCGTTGTTCAATGGGTTGGGGGTACGAATCCCTGCGACCACATCTTCCCCCTGAGCATTGATCAGCCATTCACCGTAAAATTTATTATCTCCGGTGGCAGGATCACGGGTGAATGCCACGCCGGTGGCCGAGGTCTCACCCATGTTACCAAAGACCATGGCCTGGACATTGACGGCAGTCCCCCAGCTGTCCGGGATGTGTTCAATCCGTCGGTAGGAAACAGCCCGTTTTCCGTTCCAGCTTTTGAATACGGCGCCAATGGCGCCCATAAGCTGTTCTTTAGGGTCATCGGGAAACGCACGACCCAGGTATTCATGGATGATTTTCTTGAACCGGTGGCACAGGCCTTTCATGTCTTCTGTGGTGATATCTGTGTCATTGTTATAGCCTTTGTCGTTTTTGAGATTGTTCATGATCATCTCAAGATTCAGGCGGATGCCCATGCCGTCCGTGGGCGTGATCTGCTCTGCTTTTTCCATGACCACGTCTGAATACATCATGATTAACCGGCGATAGGCATCATAAACAAACCATTCGTTTCCGGTTTTTTTTATCAATCCATCAATGGTGGCGGAACACAGGCCCACATTGAGAATGGTTTCCATCATGCCGGGCATGGAGCTTCTGGCACCTGACCGGCAGGAGACGAGCAACGGATTGTCTGGATCGCCGAATGTCATGCCTGTCTGCGTCTCAATATTGGCCATGGCAACCATGATTTCGGCTTCAAGGGTGTCTGGGAAATGACCGTTGAGATCAAAATAGTGGTTGCAGCACTCTGTGGATATGGTAAAGCCAGGCGGAACGGGAAGGCCAAGCCTGGCCATCTCGGCAAGGTTGGCGCCTTTCCCCCCTAAAAGGTTTTTCTGGGATGCGTCTCCATCTGTTTTTTCAGGGCCAAACTCAAATATGTATTGGGTCATTTTATCCTCTGTGTCCATCATTGATTAAAAGGGAAACCAGTAAGATAATTTTTAAAGCCAAAGGAAAAATCAAGTCAAGCAAAATTTTATTTATAATTCATTCCTCCAGTGATATGATAATACTTTTACCATCTCTTTGAGCGCTTGTTGGGTAATCACAGGGTCGAAGTGAGTTACATCGACTTTCTTATAACGGCCACGGGCCGCCCTTGGTCTATTGATACCCAGGCACAGCCCACAACAAAGATTGAAAGATCTGAGTAACCTACACAGACTTTCTTATAAAAAGGTTTCGGAGACCAGATCCTACTGGAAAATACGGGCATGCAGATCAATCCTGGCGAACGGGTTGGGCTTGTCGGGCGAAACGGTTACGGAAAAACCACCCTGCTGAACATGATTGCCGGCAGTGACCATCCCGACGAGGGGCGCATTACCATTCCTGGCGGCTACAGAATGGGGGTACTGTCTCAGCATATTCAATTTGAAAGGGCTACGGTGCTTGAAGAGGCGATGTTGGGGCTGCCAGACCATGAGCAGGATCATTTTTGGCGGGCAGAAAAGATACTGGCGGGTTTGGGGTTTTCCAATGCGGCCATGAAAAAAGACCCCATGGATTTTTCCGGAGGCTTTCAGGTGCGGCTGAACCTGGCCAAAGTCCTGGTGGCAGAGCCTGACTTGCTCATCCTTGATGAGCCCACCAATTATCTGGATATTACCTCCATTCGATGGATTTCAAAGTTTTTGATTGCCTGGCCCAGGGAAGTGCTGCTGGTCACCCATGACAGGGGATTTATGGATCATGTGGTGACCCATGTGGTGGGTATCCACAGAAGAAAAATGCGAAAGATTGAGGGCGATACCCAAAAATATTACCTCCAGGTGGCCCAGGATGAAGAGATCTACGAAAAAACCCGGCAAAATGAGGCCAAGCGCAAAAAAGAGATTGAGCAGTTTATCACACGGTTCCGTGCCAAGGCCCGATTGGCCAATATGGTTCAGTCCAGGATTAAAACCTTGGCCAAGCTGGACAATAAAGAAAAATTGGCTGAATTGAAAAATTTGGATTTCGCTTTTAACAGCCTGCCGTTTTCCGGTAAACAAGTGCTGACTGCCAAGGATCTGACATTCGGGTATGATCAAAACCATCCCCTGATTAAAGAGTTTTCCCTTACGGTGTATCCTGGAGATAAAGTGGCGGTGATCGGTAAAAACGGCAAAGGTAAAACCACATTGCTCAAGCTGCTCAATCAGTCCATGGGTAGCGACAGCGGATGGGTGAAATATAACCCCGGCGTTGAGCGGGGCTATTTTGAGCAGACCAACGTACAAACTTTGAATCCTTCATTTACCGTTGAAGAGGAACTGCTCCACGCCCACCCGGACACTGATCGTCAAATCGCACGAAATATCTGCGGTGCCATGATGTTTGAACAGGATGCAGCCTTAAAAAAAATATCTGTATTGTCAGGCGGGGAAAAGGCCCGGGTCATGCTGGGAAAATTGTTGATTAAACCGCTCAATCTTCTGCTGCTTGACGAACCGTCCAACCATCTGGATATTGAGGCCTGCGATGCCTTTGTGGCAGCTTTGAATCAGTTTGACGGGGCCGTGGTCCTGGTGACCCACAATGAAATGTTTCTCCATGCCCTGGCCAACCGCCTGGTTGTGTTTAAAACACAAGGCATTGAGGTATTTGAGGGGAGCTATCAGGAATTTTTGGAAAAAGAAGGCTGGGAGGAGGAGGGGCCGGTTGCGACCCGAAAACCCAAGGCACCCGCCCTGTCAAAAAAAGCGCTGAAAAAGAGAAAATCTGAACTGGTGGCGGAAAAATCAAAACAATTATCTCCGCTGAAAAAAGCGGTGGCCCGTCTTGAAGATCAAATTGAGGACCTTGAAATCCAGGTGGCCGAGGTCAACCAGGCCTTGCTGGCCGCATCACAAAATCAGGATGGCAGCCAGATTCAGGCGTTATCTAAAACCCTTTCCGGGCTGGAAATCCAGATAGAACAATTGTTTGAACGGCTTGAAGAAAAGAGTGAGCGCGCCGATGCGTTGGAAAAAAAATTTAATAACCGATTGTCGGAATTAGAAAGGTGATAGAAAAGATGGACAAACGGACATTTACATTTTATTATGGGATCGTGTTGATTGCAGTGGGTGTTGCCGTGTTTTTCAGAATCCCCGTTGTGGTCAGCCAGGTGGAAACCATCGAATTCTTCAAAAACAAAATCGATGTCGTTACCTTTTGTTTTTATTTTCTGGGATTTCTTTTGATTCTTGCCGGCGGCATCAGGGTCGTCAAAAATTATAAAAAAGACGACGACACACAATAACGATATTAATTCTTAAATTAAACGTCGAGAATAGATTATGGCCAAAGGGGTAAACGTAAAAAGCGGTTCAAGTCTAAAATCCACAATCAAAGACCAGTCCGGTGCGGGTAAAACCCGCATCGGAGCGATTTTGTCCAAAGAAGGGCAGATTACAAGCATTCAGCTCAATGAGGCATTGGCAGTCCACAAAAAAACCCAGGAACGCCTGTCCAGCATTTTGTTGAGCAAAGGGTATATTGATCCAGATACCATCGTCAATGTACTGGGGCGGCTGTACAATTTTAATGTGGTCAAGTTTCCCGAGATGAAAAGCGATGCCGCTGCCATGAAGGCGCTGCCCTATGAAACGGCCAAAAAACATTTGGTATTCCCGTTGCGGATAGAGGGGGAGCACCTGGTGGTGACGATGGCCGAACCCACGGATACCGATGCCGTCCAGGCCCTGGGGAAAGCCACCAGGAAAAATATCAAGGTCAATGTTTCCACGGAAAATGACATCATTCAGGCCTACCGCGATTTTTATAAAATTTCTGATGATGAATATAAAACGTTTTTGCATTTTGAAGACGATACTGAAGACGATGAACCTGTTACATCGGTGGATGATTTTGGTTCTTTGGTTTCCGAGGCGGCCGAAGAAGTTGAGGTTAGCGCTGCAGATATGGACGATGGTCCAGACGAATTTATGGCCTCGGACGCACCCATCATCAAGTTGGTGAACGGTATTTTAACCAAGGCCATCAATGACGGGGTGTCGGATATTCATATTGAGCCGTTTGAAAAATCCTTCCAGGTCAGATACCGTCTTGACGGCGGCATGTACAAGGCCATGAACCTGCCCACCTCCATTAAAAATGCCGTTATTTCAAGGATTAAGATTCTGGCCTCTTTGGATATTGCCGAGCGGCGGGTGCCCCAGGACGGTCGTATCAAGATGAAACTGGGTAAGAAAAAATCGGTGGATTTCCGTGTTTCGACCCTGCCAACGTTGTTTGGCGAAAGTATTGTTATGCGTATCCTGGACCAGAGCGCCTTGAGTATCGATCTGACCCGGCTGGGGTTTGAACCGGGCACCTATGATATGCTCAAACGGTGCATCAATCGGCCATACGGATTGCTTTTGGTAACCGGCCCCACAGGTTCCGGTAAGACCACCACCTTGTATTCCATTTTAAACCGGCTCAATAAAGAGGATATCAAAATTCTTACCGCCGAGGATCCCGTGGAATTTAACTTTAAAGGCATCAATCAGGTGCCGGTCAAAGAAGATGTGGGTATGACTTTTGCCGCAGCACTCAAGGCCTTTCTCCGTCAGGATCCAGATATTATCATGGTGGGTGAGATTCGTGATATCGATACGGCAGAGATCGCCATCAAGGCGGCAATGACAGGCCATCTCGTGTTTGCGACCCTCCATACCAACGACTGTCCTTCAACCATTGGGCGTCTTGCAGATATCGGGATTCCTGCTTACATGCTGGCCTCTTCAGTGACCATGGTGCTTTCCCAGCGCTTGGCACGACGTCTGTGTCCTGAGTGTAAACAACGGGTGACTGGACATAATCCTCAGGATCTGGAAATGTATGGATTTGCCAAAGAGGACATCCCAAATCTTGAAATTTATGGCCCCAAGGGGTGTGCCCATTGCAATGGTACCGGGTATAAAGGCCGGGTCGGGCTGTATGAACTCATGGAGGTGACCGATGAAGTGGGCAAGGCCATTTCCGCCCAGGTGCCCGAAGACCAGCTGCGAAAAGTTGCGGTGTCAGAGGGGATGATCACCTTGAGGGATGCAGGCCTTGTAAAGGTGCGATCGTCAGAAACTTCACTGGACGAGGTCCTCAAAAAGACGACCATCACCAAAGAGGCCCTGCCGGCCTATCTGGTGAACCCCGATTTGGAGCAATATGAGGACAAGGATGTGATTATTCGGGAAGGCAACACGGACATTGATTTTTTCAAACTGGTTCAGGGGGCCGTTTATGTGGTCAAGGGCGGTAAAATGATTGCAGAGATTTCGCAGCCCGGCGATTTTTTCGGGGAGATGGCTGCTATTACCAACGATCCACGGTCTGCATCCATTATCTCTAAAGGCCGATCCAAGGTGAAACGTTTCCCAGGGGATAAACTGGGTGAAATCATCGAAAAGTATCCAGATGTGGCCAACCATCTTTTTTCCGTGCTGGCGGACCGACTCCATGCCGCAGATAAGAAAATAGTAAATATTTATAATCAGATACGCAAACGCAAAACCCCGGTGAATCAATGATTACTTTTTTCGCTGTAATACCGGTCTTTTTCGCTGTATATACAGCCGCAGTACTGCTGTCGGTACATGCCCCGCGCCTTTGAGGTGTCAATGCCGTGTTTCCAGCCCTCTCGGAAATCATGATAAATAAATTTTACCCCGTATTGTTTCCCTAACGCCTCTCCAGTTTCGATGATGGCCCGGTGGTTCTGGAATTTTGAATAGAGCAAGGTGGTGCTAAATCCATTAAACTTGCCTTTTTTGGCCACAAGGACCGCCGCCTTGAGCCGGACATGGTAGCAATATCGGCACCTGTTTTTTTCCCGGAACGCCACCGCCCTTAAAAATTCTTCCAGCTCATATCCCTTTTGCCAGATCATTTTAAGATCCATGTCGGCGGCGTATTCTCGCAGGGTGTCTTCACGGCGCAAGCACTCTGTAAAGGGATGGATGTTATGTCGGTAAAAATACCCCATGACATCCATGCCCTGTTCCCTTAATACCTTTAAGGGATAGATGGTGCAAGGGCCACAGCAGGTATGGAGTAATACTTTCAATCTCGACTCCCGAAAATTGCGGTGCCGACCCTGACCAGGGTGGCCCCTTCTTCAATGGCAACACCAAAATCATTGCTCATGCCCATGGAGAGGTGATCCATGGATACATTCGCAAGATTCAAGTGGTCTATATCTTGGCTGATTTGTTTTAAGGCTTTGAAATAGGGCCTTGCCTGTTCTGGATCATCAAAAAAGGGGGGCATGCACATCAATCCTTTCACCCGTATGTTTTCAAATTGACTCACGTCGGTGGCAAGTGCGATGGCTTCTTGAGCGTCCGCGCCGGATTTCGTAGTTTCTCCGGCAATATTGATCTGGAGCAGGATATCTTGTATTTTGTTAATTTTGGCCGCCTGTTTGTTGATCTCCTTGGCCCGTTTGACCTTGTCTACGGTATGGATCAAATCAAAGTAGTTCACGGCAAATTTGGCTTTGTTGGATTGAAGATGCCCGATAAAATGCCAGGTGGCCGCATCCCGGCCGATGGCATCTATTTTTTCTATGGCTTCCTGGATATAGTTTTCGCCAAAGTGCTGGTGACCGGCATCAATGGCCTGTGAAATTAATGCGGCAGGCTTTCGTTTACTGACACCGATCAGGGTGATCTCTTCGGGATTGCGGCCGCAATTTTGGGCACGCTCCCTGATCTTTGCCAAAATGGTTTGGATATTGGTTTGAATCTGCATGGGTTACGTCCTTAAAATTGAATCACACCAAGCTGGGTAAGGGTCTCAATGAGTTCGCATACCGGCAGTCCCACCACATTGGAATAGGAACCTTGAATGCGTTTGACCATAAACGCGCCAATGCCCTGGATACCATATCCGCCGGCTTTATCGTATGGCTCTTGCGTGTCTGTGTACCACTGGATCTCTTCATTGGAAAGTGGTTTGAAGGTCACCTGGGTCTCAACTGCCTGGGTTCTGGTGATGTTTGTTTCGGGATGAATAATACTGAACCCGGTGTACACCACATGGGTCTTACCGGAGAGGGCGGCAAGCATATCCATTGCCCCGGCCTTGTCCATGGGTTTGCCCAGGATGGTGTTGTCCAGCACTACAATGGTATCCGCCCCAATGGTCCAGGCGCTAGGATGGCGCCTGGCGACGGCCTGGGCCTTTTGGGTTGACAGGATTTCAACGTAGGCACCAGGACTTCCGTTAAACGGGACAGCACTTTCGTCGATATCCGCCGGAATAATATCAAATGCCAGGCCGGCGGACGTCATCAACTCTTTTCTTCTCGGAGAACCAGATGCCAGTATGAGCGCTTTTTTGTTGATCCATTTCATAGGTCTTATTTATCATAGTCTGGATAAAAAGTGTACAGACTATTGAGACGGCCATTGGTATTATAGTCTGACGTTCACCGGTACTGTATTGGATGAGGATAAAAACATGCAAAAATTTATCATTGCTCAGGGTGTTGAAGAAACCATCGAGATCGGTTGTTGGGTTGCGATCACAGGCCAGGATGTAAGACATATCCGTCGGGTGTTGCGCCTTGGCATCGGTGATGGATTGTCCATGACCGATGGTAACGGCCATGATTATATCGGGGTGATCAAGGCTGCGACATCGGATCGGATTGATGTGCGTATAGATGAAAAAATTGATTCCAACATGGAATCGCCACTTGAATTTACACTGTGCACGGCCATGCTCAAGCACAAAAAAATGGATGGGATTATCAAACAGATCACCCAGCTGGGTGTCACCCGGTGGATTCCTTTTTTTTCAGAGCGATCGGTGCCGCAGTCCAATGCAAAAAAGGCGGTACGACAGCTGGAACGCTGGCAAACCATTGCAAACGAATCGTTAAAACAATGCAGAAGAAGCCGACGTGTTCAGATCATTCCGCCTACGGATTTTACGGATATGTTGAATCGGGTCAACAACCATTGCGAAAAAATTGTGTTTTGGGAAAATGGGAGGATGGCTTTGTGCCAAAAGCCTGATGTCAGAAGTGTTGCAGTGCTTATTGGGCCAGAAGGGGGGTTCAGCGAAAAAGAGATTGAACAGGCCAGGGAAAGCGGTTTTGTTCCCTATTTGCTGGGGCCAAGGATACTCAGGGCTGAAACCGCGTCGGTGTGTGCGGCGGGGCTCGTTCAATATATCTGGGGGGATATGGGGGCAGGGGCATCTATGACCCATAGGCCTAAATGATCCCCGGCATTTTTTCATTGACTTAGATCTGTAAAGCCACTATAAGGTTCAAAACATTTAGATCTGCCCAGGTAGCTCAGTCGGTAGAGCAGGGGACTGAAAATCCCCGTGTCAGCAGTTCAATTCTGTTCCTGGGCACCATTAATTCATCCCCCATCGGCATAGTCGGTGGGGGATTTGTATTTTCGGAAAGATCGGAGTCTTTTGGCAACCCATGCTTGTAAAAAAAATAAAAACGCGTCATTCCACCAATCGGAAGGATGGAATGACGCATAATGCGTTCAACGTGCGGCGTTTAAATAGTGGTTCCGCTCCAAAAAGTTGATTCAATTAGTTGTTGCGTTTGATCCCGATCAGACCTGCTAACCCGGCGAGAAGAAGGAGTGAGGCGCTGGGAAGTGGCACAATAGAAGTCTCGCCAGTCCAAATGTTTCCATTGGTGTCCAACGTGACATAAGTTGAATCTAAAGCATACACCATGCCTTCAAAACCACCATAACTCTCGCCAGCGGCAAGTACCGTGGTACCATTATCAGCACTGTAATACAAAAATGCACTCGAATACCCGTTATTTGTTAATTGATTCAGAAACGCACCGGGAATAAGATCTGGCATCTCGGAAGTGAACAACACACCATCAACAAATTCTACAATTTGCCAGCCGAACTCCTGATGATTTACAATAGCAGCGGCATTCCAAGTGTCGCTAAAGCTATTGCTAATAGATGCGCCAAAGAGGGAGTAATTATTCCCCACAGCAAAAGCGGTGAGTGCTTCGGAACCTGTGTGAATCGTAAAGTTGACGGTGTAGTCATCTATCCAGTTTTCGGTGACACCATCGACCGGTGCCGTCGTCATCGCATAAGCAGATACTGAACCGACAACTAAGAACAACATCGTTGTTACCAAAAAAAATCGAATCGCTTTCATTTTCATTTTCTCCTAAAATTGAGAGTGTTTGGTTTAGCGTTAAATACACGCTTCATCTGAGATATCCCCACAAATAAATTTTGTATGTACCCTCTAACAAATTAAGGGTTGGATATTTGTCTCAGTTGCAAATATTTATGCTTACTTAACATAGAAACGCTAAAAGTCAAGCTGTTTTTGCTGAAGTTTTCTGATACGTATTTCGTCAATCATCGATAAGCTGTTCGGTGTGTTGAAAACGCTATTGGATATATGCACATAATATTGCAGGCATAAGGCCCATGATCAAAATAAAATCCGGCGTATCTGTGGCAGATTCAATTTAGATCATGGGCCTGACTCCCTGTACGGGGCGGTATATTTTGTTGACACTTTAATTGGGCTTTGATACCTTTTCGATTGAAGAAAACAGTGTCTACAGTCAGTGTTTAAGCAAATTGAGGAAACGTATGGTTCAAAATGATGAGTTTATCGAATTAAGCGATATCGTCCCTGAGGGGGCATCCGGTGAAGATGGAGAGAAAATTATTGACCTTCTTGAGCTTGCACCCGATGACGGAGATGATAGTGCGGTTCCACCTATAACCAGTGGAACCGAGTCTAAGGGTGAACCTAGGATCTCAACGCCGGTTGATGGTTCGGTTTTAGGGGGCAGTGCCGGATCATTGGATGAAAAAGAGATGACATCTGTCAGCCGTGCCGATGTTGAGGCCGCACTGGAGCGGGTGATTGAAAAGAAGTTTTCTCAAACCATAGAGCCCATACTGTTTGAGGTCATGGAAAAGGTAATTGGAAAAGAAATTGCCGATATCAAAGCCAGTCTGCAGAAAGATCTGGATGATATTGGAAAATCATAAACCGGCCATATTTTGGATAACCGCCACGGGTCGCCCTTGGTTTATCGAATCCCAGGCGTTGGCCCACAACAAAGATTGAAAGATCTGAGTAACCTACACAGACTTTCATATAAAAAGAACACGGTGAACCGCTTAGGTTCATTCATGATGTGTTGTGGGCAGGTCGCTGTAAAAGGCCGGGGCTGCTCTTGGTTGCTATACATAACATGTAACCCACGGGGATTGTTGAAATCCCCGTTTTATATCAATAGGGTAGAGGAGTTGGATTATGGGTTCGGATTCTCTGGATAAAGGATATTCGCCGAAAGAGATCGAAGAAAAATGGTATGCATACTGGATTGAAAATGGCTTTTTCAAGGCCGAAGACAAAAGTGATAAAGCGGCATTTTCCATTGTCATACCGCCGCCCAATGTGACAGGCGTGCTTCACATGGGGCATGCCCTGAACAATGTCATCCAGGATATCATGTGCCGCTACCGCAGGTTGCTGGGTCAAAATGTATTGTGGATGCCGGGAACTGACCATGCCGGGATCGCCACTCAGAATGTGGTTGAAAGAAAATTGGCGGCCCAAGGCAAAACAAGAGATGAAGTGGGCCGTGACGCCTTTATTGAAGAGGTGTGGCAGTGGCGAAAAAAATCTGGCGGGGCCATCATTAACCAGCTCAAACGACTGGGGGCGTCTTGTGACTGGGACCGGGAACGTTTTACCATGGATGAAGGGCTCTCTGAGGCTGTGCGCAAGGTGTTTGTCCGCCTTTACAAAGAGGGACTGATTTATGAGGATCAATATATCATCAACTGGTGCCCTAGATGTCGCACTGCCCTGGCAGATTTAGAGGTGGAATACGATGAAAAGGATGCATACCTCTATTATATCCGCTATCCCTTTAAGGGACAGAAAAAAGGCCTGACGGTCGCCACCACCCGTCCTGAAACCATGTTTGGTGATACCGCAGTGGCGATCAATCCCACGGACGAGCGGTTTAAAGATTTGACGGAGACCGAGGTGGTGCTTCCTTTAGTAAACCGCACCATTCCAATTATTAAAGATGAGTATGTGGATATTGAATTTGGTACCGGTGCCTTGAAAGTCACCCCAGCCCACGATCCCAATGATTTCCACCTGGGCGAAAAGCATGGGCTTCAAAAGTTGAAAGTCATTGATGATGGCGGAATTATGATGGCAGCGGCAGGACCGTTCGAGGGAATGGATCGTTTTGAATGCCGGAAAAAAGCCGTAGACGCCTTGGCGGAATTGGGCGTGTTAGAAAAAAAAGAGGCCTTAAAACACAGTGTTGGGAACTGCTACCGCTGCCATACCGATGTGGAACCCTCCATTTCAAAACAATGGTTTGTCAAGGTGGGCCCCCTGGCGGAAAAAGCGTCTGAGGCGGTTCGATCGGGTCGAACAAGAATTATCCCTGAAAACTGGAACAAGACCTATTTTGAGTGGATGGATAATATCCGCGACTGGTGTATTTCCCGTCAGATCTGGTGGGGACATCGGATTCCGGTTTGGAAATGCCCTGAGTGTAAAGCGGTGATCGTGGAAGAGACCGATCCTTCGCAGTGCAGTACATGCGGCAGCAAAGAAATTATCCAGGAAACCGATGTGCTTGACACCTGGTTTTCTTCGGCCCTATGGCCTTTTTCCACCATGGGATGGCCTGATAATACAGACTTGCTGAAAACCTTTTATCCCACCAATGTATTGGTTACAGGCTTTGATATCCTCTTTTTCTGGGTCGCCCGGATGATGATGATGGGCCTGCATTTTATGGAAGATGAAGTCCCTTTTGAAGATGTGTATATCCATGCACTGGTTCGGGATGAACACGGCAAAAAAATGTCAAAATCCAAGGGGAACGTGATTGATCCCTTAAAAGTGATCGACGAATACGGCGCAGACGCCTTCCGGTTTACCCTGGCGGCATTTGCAGCCCAGGGCCGGGATGTGAAAATGTCCGAATCCAGAGTTGAAGGGTATCGTCATTTTGTGAATAAATTGTGGAATGCGGCACGATTTGCCCTGATGCACATTACAGGACATGATATGCGGATTGATCAACTGGATCGGGGAGCACTCTCCCTGCCGGAACGTTGGATTTTATCCCGGTCTGCGGCAACGGCAAAAGCGGTGAAACAAGGCATTGAAACGTATAAGTTCAATGAGGCCGCATCTGCCGCCTATCAATTTGTCTGGCATGAGTTCTGTGACTGGTTCTTGGAAACCGCCAAACCCGCATTATATGAAAAAGAGGGCAACGAGCGCCGTGATACTACGCGGGCAGTGCTGGCCGGCGTGCTTGAAGATATTCTTATCATGCTCCATCCGTTTATCCCCTTTGTGACTGAGGAAATTTACAATATACTTCCGACCACTCAGGGATCCGTCATGCGAGCATCTTATCCTTACAGCGACCAACGGTATCACACCGATTGGGATGAGAAGGCCGAACAGCAGATGGCGTTCATTTTCGAGCTGATTTCTGGTATCCGGAATATCAGAAGTGAGATGAATATTCAGCCCTCCATGAAAATCAAGGTTGTGGCCTTTACTGAAGATGCAAATGAAAAACAGCTCATTGCCGAGAATCGTTCGGTCATCGCCAACTTGGCAACCCTTGACGCCCTTTCTTTTTGCGATGCCGATGACCTGCCCACCAGTGCGGCGACTTCTGTGACTGGCACGACCACCTGTTTTGTGTCCCTTGAGGGGGTGATTGATTTTGAAAAAGAGATCAAACGCCTTGAAAAAGAACTGGATAAAAACACCAAAGAGTTGGTGGGGATCCAAAAGCGTCTCAACAATGACTCTTTTCTGGAAAAAGCTCCCGAGGCCATCATTGAAAAGGTGAGGACTCAGCACGCCGAATTTCAGGAAAAACAGGATAAGATTACCGCCAACCTGGATCGCATCCGGCAGTTGAAATAACGGCCATGGGCCGTCCCTGGTCTTATCGAATCCCAGGCGTTGACCCACAACAAAGATTGAAAGATCTGAAGTAATCTACACAGACTTTCATATAAACCGCCACGGGCGGACCTGGTTTTTCACCTTGGTTCGCCACAACGAAGATAGAAAGTACCTATGCGGTTTGCAAAGGACTTTCATATAAAAAATACTATGATGAATAGTGTTGAACAGATTATTCTCCTTGCCCTGACTGAGGACACAGGGCTGGGAGATATTACCACAGAGAGTATTCTTTCCGAAAGCCGATCCCGATCAGGGCGGGGCGTTATTGTGGCCAAGGAGGCGTGTATTCTTGCGGGTATTGATGTGGCCTGCCAGGTCTTTAACACTGTGGATCAAAGCTTGGCCTGCCATCCCAAATTCAAGGACGGCCAGCGAGTGGCCAAAGGGGATGTGGTCCTTGAAGTGATGGGCCATCTGGATTCCCAGCTCAAGGGAGAACGCACGGCTTTGAATTTTCTCCAGCGGCTGTGCGGTATCGCCACCAACACCAGACGGTTTGTGGCGGCCTTGGATACCCCCCATGTTCGTCTGGTGGATACCCGGAAAACCACGCCGGGTTGGCGAGTCCTTGAAAAAGATGCAGTACGGGCCGGCGGTGGGTTTAACCATCGGTTTGCCCTGTATGACGGGATTTTAATCAAGGATAACCACATTGCCGTTGCCGGTTCCATTGAACTGGCTGTCCAACGGGTTCGGTCCCGGGCATCTCATTTGATGAAAATTGAGGTGGAGGTGTCAGATATGCAGGGGGTGGAAGCGGCCCTGGCAGCGGGGGTGGATGTCATTATGCTGGATAATATGGAGATTTCGGCCATGGCAGCCGCCGTAAAAAAAATTAATGGCAGGGCCATTGTTGAAGCGTCGGGCAATGTCTCTTTGGATACCTTAAAGCCCATTGCCGCCACAGGGGTGGACCTTATTTCATGCGGGGCACTGACCCATCAGGCCCGTTCAGTTGATCTGAGTATGCGCATCACTGCAATATAGAGGCGGAGACCTAAAGGCGTCAAGGCAGCTATTCCGCGCAAGTCAGTTTATTTCTACCGGTCTGTTTTGATTTGTAAAGGGCCTTATCTGTCCGTTTGAGTAGTTCTGAAAAATCTTCCCCGTCTTTCAACTCCCCGACCCCAATGCTTACGGTGACCGATTGGGTTTCCCCTTTTTCCGGGATAAAGACTTCTTTTTCAATATTCTTTTTGATCCTGTGGCCCACCACGCAGGCTTTTTTGAGTTTGGTCTCCGGCAGGATGACAGCAAATTCTTCGCCCCCGTATCGGTAGGCAGTATCCATGGTGCGCAGGCAAGCGGATATGATACGACCGATCCCCATGAGCACTTTGTCTCCTTCCAAATGTCCCCAGGTATCGTTGTAGGCTTTAAAAAAATCGATATCCAAAAATAGCATGGACAAGGGGCGTGAATATCGTTGATAGCGTTTGACTTCCTGATCAATCTGGTAAAAAAACTGCCGCGAATTGTACAGGCCGGTAAGACCGTCGGTGATGGCCAATTGCTCCATCTCCGCCAGTAACTTGGCCCGGTCTCGTTTGAATGCCTTTTCCCGGAGCACCCGTTTAATTCTCAGGTTTAGTTCTTCAAACCGGAAAGGTTTGAAAATAAAATCACTGGCCCCAGCTTTAATGGCTTCCTCATAGGAGTAATCTGCTGAGTAACCGGTCATTACGATGACATCCGCATCATAATTATTTTTAATGAGTCGGGTCAATTCCAGCCCATCCATACCTTGCATCATGATGTCTGTGAGAACGATATCGGCCTTAAAGGTCTTGAGAATTTCGATGGCTTGGGATGCGTTCTCAGCACTTTGGATGTCATAGGATAATAAATTGAGATATACCTCGACAGATTTTTTGATGGAAAGATCGTCATCAACAATCAGGATGGCATGGGTCATGGTCGTCTCCAGGCTATCAGGTTTCAAGATTACACCCCATCTTGACACTTTCGAACAAAATTTGATATTTATATGCGACGCTTGCAGATAAATTGGTTCTACAGGGGATTAATCAACAATATAGTGGAGCCATATTAGGTTTACCCACAATATATGGGAAAGAACCAACACATCCGTTGTTTCTGCAAACCGCTCATATGAAATTAAAAGAATAGCCAGATACAAGAAATTTGTCAACGCTTAGTTTGGAGCCCAATTGAAAGGCCATCATACCACCATCAGAAATTTTTCCATTATTGCCCATATTGATCACGGTAAATCTACCCTGTCGGACAGGCTGATACAATTGTCCGGGATTATTGAAGACCGGGATATGAAAGATCAGATTCTCGATTCCATGGACATTGAGAGAGAGCGGGGCATTACCATTAAATCACAGACGGTCTCTTTGCCATATACGGCCGAAGATGGTACCGAATATCTGTTGAACCTTATTGATACCCCAGGCCATGTGGATTTTTCCTATGAGGTTTCCCGGGCCTTGGCCTCTTGCGAAGGCGCCTTAATCCTTGCCGATGCAAGTCAGGGCGTTGAAGCCCAGACCCTGGCCAATCTGTATCTGGCCATGGAGCATGACCTTGAGATCCTACCGGTGATCAACAAGATAGATCTGCCCTCAGCAGAGATTGACTGGGTGAAGGATCAGATTGAAGAAGATCTGGGGTTAGATGCAGACTCTGCCTTGCTGGTGTCCGCCAAAACAGGACTTGGCGTGGATAAAGTATTCCAGGCTATTGTGGACGGGATACCTGCGCCTGAAGTGAAAGATACAGGAAATTTTAAGGCGTTGGTATTTGACTCTCACTATGATCCCTTCAGGGGCATTATTGTGCATTTCCGAATTTTTGAGGGCACCATCAAAAAGGGCGACAAGATCCAGTTCATGTCCAACAATGCCCAATACAAGGTTGAAGAGGTCGGGTTGTTTCAGATTCAACGCAAGCCCCAGGATCACCTTTCTGCCGGTCAGGTGGGCTACTTTATTGCTGGCATTAAAACCATTTCAGATGTAAAAATCGGTGATACGGTGACCATGCCGGACCATCCATGTGCACAGGCTTTAGGGGGCTTTCGAGATCCAACCCCGGTTGTCTTTTCCTCCATGTACCCAGTGGCGTCCGATGATTATGAAGAGCTTACCGACGCGTTGGAGAAATTGAAACTCAATGATGCATCTCTTATCTTTGAAAAAGATTCATCTGTGGCGTTAGGATTTGGGTATCGTTGCGGGTTCTTGGGCCTGCTTCATCTTGAAGTTGTTCAGGAGCGTTTGGAGCGCGAGTACAATATTTCGCTGATCCTGACCTCGCCGTCGGTTCAGTATGAAATTACCTATACCAATGGGGATGTCAAGATCATTGACAATCCCACAGAGTACCCCGATCCCATGGAGATTTCACGGGTTAGAGAGCCCTTTATTAAGGCCTCTATTATTGTACCTGATAAATATATGGGCAATGTGATGCAGGTCTGCCATGAATTCCGTGGGGTGAGTACCAATTATCAGTATCTCACCAGTAACCGCATGGAGATGAAATTTACCCTGCCCCTGGCAGAGGTGGTGTATGAATTTTATGACCGCCTGAAAAGTGTGACCCAGGGATATGGTTCATTTGACTATGAAATCGCAGGATACCAGGAAACTGATTTGGTCAAGCTGGATTTTCTGATCAATGGGGAGCGGGTGGATGCCTTGTCCATGCTGATTCACAGGGACAAAGCCGAGACCAAAGCCCGGGCGGCCTGTAAAAAATTAAGGGAAGAGATTCCCCGGCAGCAGTTTAAGATCCCGATTCAAGGCGCCATTGGCGGTAAAATTATTTCCCGTGAGACCATTTCAGCATTTCGTAAAGACGTGACCGCCAAATGCTATGGGGGAGATATCTCTCGAAAAAGAAAACTCTTGGAAAAACAGAAAAAAGGAAAGAAACGAATGAAAATGGTGGGATCTGTTGAAATTCCTCAGTCGGCCTTTTTGTCTGTTTTGAAAACGGATTAGCAGCGATGATTGTCAGTAGACTGTTACGCGATACTAATTTCCCCAATATCTCTACTTATGGTTTGAATTAACAGAAATTAAATTTCGTGCCAAATATACATGCGTTAACCCTGCCTACGACCCTAAAAGCCCTTGATCGGAAGTCTATTCTTTGGTATGGCTTGTGTTAGGTGGGAAACCCTTTGTAAACTTTTTTCATAGGAAATGGAAAAAATTTTCATAAAAACAGTAGATTATTTCTATGGATAATAGTTCCCAAAAAACGTGTAAATCAATCCAGACGGCGATTTGGGGTTGAAGCGAATGCAGGTACAGATTATGCATAGTTAATCCACTATTGTAATCTAGGTAGATTGACGGGTATGAGCAAATACCGAAATGAAAACAATAAGATTCAGGAAGGAGAAAAACATGAGAAAGTTGTTTTTGTACGCCGCAATGATTTTATTGATGCTGTCAGGTGTTTCGCAGGCAACGTTGACGACAATCGGAACGGCCAGTTACGATGATGGGTCAGGTTTGAAGGACTACAATCTGATTTGGGATGATGACAATAACGGCAAGTCTTTGGTGTGGCTGGATTATACGAATGCAAGAGCCTCTTGGCAGGATCAGATGACTTGGGCATCAAGCTTGGATACAGCACTGAGTGTGACTTTGAATGCCGGCGTTAGTGTAACCTGGACAGATAGCTCCTGGCGCCTGCCGAACACTGTTGATGGCGTAGATGTATATGGATATAAGGGTCCTGATGAAAATGGGAATTACGACTATACGTGGGGCTACAATTTATCCAACTCCGAGATGGGCCATCTGTATTATGAGGAACTGGGGAATATGGGGTATTATGATACCAACGGTAATTATCCTCAACCCGGATGGGGCCTGAATAATACAGGAGATTTTAAAAATTTAATTGCGTCGTTGTATTGGTCTGGCACGGAGTATGCGAGCGTTCCCTCCAGCGCTTGGTTTTTTTACATGGGCAGCGGTAATCAGCACAACCTCAATAAGACGGGCAATGGCTATGGGTTGGCCGTTCGCAGCGGACAAGTTTCAGTCTCTTCGGTACCGGTACCCGGTGCCATCATACTGTTAGGCGCAGGGCTGCTGTGGGTCGCTGGGTTAAGGGGCGCAGCCCCTGTCGAAAATTTTTTGGGAAATGGCCCGTTACGAGAACATCTGCGATTGACAAGAAGGGACATGGCCGTTATTGTCGTTATATTTCCGCCAGGATGTTCCCAAACAAAACGGTTCGCTCCCAGAGGCTTTCTTTTAGTATGTATTCGTCTTCGCTATGGTCCTTGCCACCCACAGGGCCTAATCCGTCAATGACTTGAATGCCTTGAGCCGCAATAATATTGGCATCGGAAACGCCCTGCCGTAATTCGGGCTGCACGGGGGTTCCCAGTTCATGGGCCAGTTGTTTTATCTTGTTGAATACTTCCATGTTGCCAGCGGTCTGAGGCATGGGAGGTCGGCCAGAAACCTGTTGCATGGATGTTGAGGTGCCCTGAACCGTTGGGGTGTTGACGATTTCATCCAGTCGCTGTTGAAGATCTGCGGCATCCCCAGGGGAGAGAAATCTGAAATCCACCCGGGCCTCGGCCTGGTCCGGCACCGTATTGGGGCCAATCCCGCCGGTGATGGTGCCAACATTGGCTGAGATACCTATTTCCGGTTGATTAAGCGCTTCAATGGCAAGGGTTTTATGGGCCAATTCCAAAATTGCTGATGCCTTATCTTTGCCAGCAAAGGCCGCATGGCCCGCCTTTCCATTAACGTTAAGCGATATTGAAAAATTACCTTTGCGGCCCGTCACAATATCATTTGGAATGCCGCCGGCTTCAAGTACATATGCCAGCCGCGCATGTTTTGCTTCCCTGGCAATCAGTTCCCGGGAGGAGGGAGAGCCAATCTCCTCATCACTATTAAAGATAAAGGTAATGGGCAGGTCATTTAAATGGCCGGTGTCTACCAGGGCCTGGAGGGCATAGATGCCGACCACAAGGCCGCCTTTCATATCTGCAACCCCCGGGCCGTAGCAGTTGGTTTCATCTTCTTTGTACCAGTTAAAGGTAGAATCTTCGGGAAATACCGTATCCATGTGACCGGTGATAAGCGTCTGGCCTTTGGGATCCCTTGCTGCGGCAGGGGATCGGGCAATCAGATGATTCCCCAGATCATGCTGTTGCACCACTTCACAGGAAAATCCCATTCGATCCATGATACCGGCGATATGACGGCATACGCGGTCAACACCCGCTTTATTCCTGGAGTAGCTCTGGATCAGGACCAGCGTTTCCATAAGCGTGTAAAGATCCTGCTTATGCGTGCCAATGTATGTTGAAATATCTGAAATCATATAAATTATTCTACCTTTAGCCCGGTTTGGGTTCTAAAGAAGAAGGCCACATCCCCCGAACCATGAGATGCCCTTAATCTAAGTTTCATCCAAAGACAGCTTATGTTGAAAACTGTCTGCCAGTGCCTGCCAGGACGCTTCTATAATATCTTCGGACACCCCTACGGTGGAAAAGATATTGTTGGTGTCCCGAGACTCGATCAAGACCCTGACCCTGGCATCGGTACCGTCTGACCCATCAATGACACGGACCTTGAAGTCCACCAGGTGCATATCATTGACAGACGGGTATACGGCAGACAGGGCCTTTCTCAGCGCGTTATCCAAGGCAGATACGGGCCCGTCCCCTTCAGCAGACGTGATCTCCGTTTTATCCCCCACCCGGATTTTAATCATGGCATGGGAGTAGCATGGGCGTTCCTCGTCCTTTTCCACAGATACCCTGAAAGAGACCAGCTCGAACCGGGCTTTGTATTGGTCTGTGAGCCGCTCCATGATCAGCTTTAAGGACCCATCGGCCGTATCAAATTCAAAGCCCTGGTTTTCTAACTCCTTAATTTTAGATACGATCAATGCTTTTTTACTGTCATCGGTGCCAAGGTCTACCCCAAGCTCTTCGGCTTTGTAAACGATATTGCTCTTGCCCGACTGCTCCGAGACCAAGACCCGCCGTTTATTGCCCACATCTTCAGGCGCCATGTGTTCATAGGCCCTGGGATTTTTCATAATGGCGGAGACATGAACCCCGCCCTTATGGGCAAATGCGGATTTTCCCACAAAGGGCCTCGATCCCAGCGGCGGCATATTGGCCATTTCAGATACAAAACGGGACAGGGCCTGAAGTTTTGATAGATTTTCTTTGCTAATACAATCCCGGTTCATTTTAAGCGCCAGGATAGGAATGATGGCGGTGAGGTCTGCATTGCCACAACGCTCCCCGTAGCCGTTAATGGTTCCCTGAACCATAGTGACACCGGCATGGACCGCACTGATGGCGTTGGCCACGGCCATGGCCGTGTCATTGTGGGTATGGATGCCAAAAATCGTATCCGGTCTGTCGGCAAAATGGGCAACCACCTCCCGTGTGATGGTCTCCACCTCCATGGGCAGGCAGCCGCCGTTGGTGTCGCAGAGTACAAGGCAACGGGTGCCGCCCTGATAGGCGGCATCCAGGGTTTCTAAAGCAAATTCAGGGTTGGATTTGTATCCATCGTAAAAATGCTCCGCGTCATAGATCACCTCTCGGTCATGGGAGATCAGATAGGCGACACTTTCTTTGATCATGGCCAGGTTTTCCGCCCGGGTATTGGACATGATATTTTCCACATGCAGGTCCCAGGATTTACCAAATATGGTCAAAACCGGGGCACCGCAGTCGATCAATGCTTTCAGGTTCGCATCGGCTTCACAGGGTTTCCCCTGGCGGCGGGTGGCGCCAAAGGCAGTGATTTTTGCGGTGTGAAACGTCTGGTGCCGGGCCAGTTCAAAAAATGCCTGGGCGCCTGGATTTGAACCGGGCCACCCGCCTTCTATATAGTGGATGCCGGCATCGTCAAGGCGCAGGGCCATTTTGAGTTTATCTTCAGGAGAGAAGAAAATGTTCTCTCCCTGCATGCCGTCCCTGAGCGTGGTGTCGTAAAGAAGGGCTTGTTTTTGGCGTTCCTCAGGCGGGGCCTGTTTTGGGTCAGGCGACATCATTTTTGACCCTCCCTGCCCAGGGCAATGGCGCCGGTGGAGGCAATTTCAACAATGCCCATGGGGTGCATCAGTGAGACAAAGGCATCAATTTTTCCAGTGTCTCCGGAGATTTCAATGGTGAAATGAGACGGCCCCACATCCACAATTTTACTGCGGAAAATATCAACAATACGCATGATTTCTGCCCGTTTTTCAGTGTTTGCACGCACTTTGATCAATGCCAGCTGCCGCTCCACGTATTGTTTGGCTGTAAGGTCGTTCACTGTAATGACATTGATCAGTTTATGGAGCTGTTTTTTGATCTGTTCGATGATGTGGCCATCGCAATAGGTTACCATGGTAATGATGGATACATTGGGATCTGTGGTTTTGGCCACGCTCAACGAATCAATGTTAAATCCCCGGCCGGAAAACAGCCCGACAATTCTTGAAAGCACACCGGGTTCATTGTCAACCAGAATGGAGAGAAGGTATCTGCTGTTTTTCATGGATGATCTCCTTTTTTAAACCAAGAGCATGTCGGTGAGGCAACCGCCGGCAGGCACCATGGGATAAACGGATTCTTCACGGTCAACAATAAAATCCATAATCACGGTTCCCGGCGTATTGAGACCCGTTTCCAGGGTTTCAGTAACTTTGGCCGGGTCATCGCACCGAAATCCCGATGCCCCGTAAGCTTCGGCCAATTTAACAAAATCCGGGGCTTTTTCAAGATCAGTGGCAGCATAGAACTTGTCATAGAACAGCTCCTGCCACTGACGGACCATGCCCAGGAACCGGTTGTTCAAAATGACGACTTTAACGTCAAGGTTCGCGGCGATGGCCGTGGTCAGTTCCTGGAGGTTCATCTGTATGGACCCGTCGCCGGCAATGTTGACAGATAGTTTATCAGGGCAGGCCGCTTTGGCACCAATGGCGGCGGGCAGACCAAACCCCATGACCCCAAGCCCCCCGGAGGTAATAAAGTGATTGGGCTTGTCAAAATGATAGTATTGTGCGGCCCACATTTGGTTCTGGCCCACCTCGGTGGAGACAATGGCTTCTCCTTTGGTCACTTCGTATAGCTTTTCAACAACATATTGAGGCTTTATGGTTTTAGGTCCCTGCTCATATTTAAGGGGGGTGGTCTGCTTCCAATCGTCAATGCATTTGAGCCATGCGTCTCTGTCCTGGTGAAAGTCTTCAGGTGCCTGCTTTTCCATGAGGCTTAAAATGTCGCCCAGTGCCATCTTGCAGTCCCCCACAATGGGGCAGTCCACCTCAATGTTTTTGTGGATGGAGGTGGGGTCAATGTCGATTTGGATGATTTTGGCATTGGGCGCAAATTTTTCTATGTTGCCGGTGACCCTGTCGTCAAATCGGACGCCGACGGCAAAAATCAAATCACTGGTGCCTATGGCCATGTTGGCACGATAGGTGCCATGCATGCCCAGCATACCCAGCCAATTGTCGTCAGAGCCTGGGTAACAGCCTAACCCCATGAGGGTGGCGGTCACTGGAATTTTGGCCAGTTTGGCAATTTTGGTAAAGGCGTCAGCGGCCTGGGAAATAATAATCCCACCCCCGCCAAGCATGACCGGCTTCTTGGCCGCCTTGAGCATTTCAACGGCCGTATTCATCTGTTTTTTATTGGGCTTGTAATTGGGTTTGTAGGACCGCATTTGGATCGGTTCGGGCATGGTGAATTCGATTTTTGCCTGGGTAATATCCTTGGGTAAATCCACAAGCACGGGGCCGGGGCGCCCGGACTGGGCAATGTAAAAGGCTTCCTGGATAATCTCGGCCAATTTGTTGGGATCTTTGACAAGGTAATTATGTTTGGTGCAGGGCCGGGTGATGCCAACAATATCGACTTCTTGAAACGCGTCATTGCCAATGAGACCCGTTGGCACCTGTCCGGTGAACACCACCATGGGAATGGAATCACAATGGGCCGAGGCAATACCGGTAACCGCATTGGTGGCACCAGGGCCGGAGGTGACCAGGGCCACGCCGACGCTTTTGTTGGCCCTGGCGTAAGCATCTGCCGCATGGACGGCACCGGGTTCGTGGCGCACCAGGATATGGGTTATATCTGTTTGTCTGTCAAGTTCATCATGAATATCAATGGTGGCGCCGCCGGGGTATCCGAAAATAGTGTTTACGCCCTGGGATTTTAACATTTTAACGAGAATTTGGGCCCCTGTGAGTTTCATTTTTTTTCTCCTGTTGGTGGATTAATGTTCGCTTGATTTGAATATCGCACCGTTGCCGGCCGAAGAAACCAGTTTGGCGTATCTTGCCATATAACCTGTTTTAATTTTGGGTGCAGGTGCGCGCCATCTGGCACGACGGGCATCTATTTCATCATCTGTAACAACCAGTTCAATGGTTTTGTTGGGAATGTCGATGCGGATGGTGTCCCCTTCTTCAACCACGCCAATGAGACCGCCCTGGGCCGCTTCCGGGGAAACATGGCCGATGCTGGCACCTTTGGTGCCGCCGGAAAACCGCCCATCGGTGATCAGGGCGCATTTGGCATCCAGTCCCATGCCGGCAATGGCCGATGTGGGGGTGAGCATTTCACGCATACCCGGTCCCCCGGCCGGTCCTTCGTAACGGATCACAATGACATCGCCGGCAATGATTTTATTGTCCATGATGGCTTTGGTGGCGTCTTCCTCGCAATCAAACACCCTGGCCGGCCCTTCATGGGTCATCATTTCAGGAAGAACCGCAGACTGCTTGACCACACAGCCTTCCGGTGCCAGATTGCCAAAAAGCACAGCAAGCCCCCCTTGTTTATGGTAGGGGTCTTCAACCGGCCGGATGACTTCTGGGTATTTTACGAAAACGCCCTCCAGATTTTCTTTAATGGTCTTTCCTGTGGCAGTCATCAGATCCGTTTTGATCATACCATGGTCGGCAAGTTCCTTCATCACCGCCTGGATACCGCCAGCGGCATCCAGATCCTCTATGTGGTCAGGACCGCCGGGACTCAACGAGCACAGATGAGGGATTTTTTGACTGATCTCATTGATCAGGTCCAGATCGATGTCAACGCCCGCTTCATGGGAGATCGCTTTGAGATGAAGCACGGTGTTGGTTGAACAGCCTAAGGCCATATCAACGGCCAAGGCATTCATAAACGCGTCACGGGTCATCACCTTGTCTGGGGTGATCTGTTTTTCCAGCAGATCCATGATTTGGAACCCTGCTTCTTTGGCCAAACGAATCCGGGCGGACATGGGGGCCGGAATGGTGCCGTTGCCAGGCAGCCCCATACCAATGGCTTCGGTGAGACAGTTCATGGAGTTGGCCGTGAACATGCCGGCACAAGAGCCGCAGGTGGGACAGGCGGCATCCTCGATGTCCTGCAGCTCCTTTTCGGTCATCTTACCGGTCTTTACCGCGCCCACCCCTTCAAAAATGGTAATCAGGTCAATTTTTTTAGTCCGGTCTTTGGGGTGTTTCCCCGTGAGCATGGCACCACCGCTGACAAAAATCGCAGGAATGTTCAGCCGGGCTGCGGCCATGAGCATGCCTGGAACGATCTTATCACAATTGGGGACCATCACAATGGCATCAAAGGGGTGGGCGGTGGCGCTGACTTCAATACTGTCGGCAATCAGTTCCCTGGAGGCCAGGGAGTAATGCATGCCCATGTGGTTCATGGCAATCCCATCGCAGATGCCAATGGTGGAAAATTCCATGGGGGTGCCACCTGCCGCCGTCACCCCAGACTTGACCGCAGAGACAATCCGATCAAGATGGATATGACCGGGAATCAGTTCATTGGCAGAATTGGCAATGCCGATCAGGGGCCGGGCAATTTCCCGGTCAGAAAATCCAAGCGCCTTCATCAATCCTCTGTGGGGTGCCCTGGCAATTCCTTTTGTCGCAATATGACTTCTCATTGAGTTACACGCTCCTAAAAATCAGAAAAGCCGTTATCAACCCTTTGGGGCTGATAACGGCTTTTTAAAGTTTCATTTAGTTTAAGCCACTAATAGCCCCTTCGCCAGGAGGTGACACTAATCACCTCCACGATAATGAGGACTATCAGACTGTTGATACGGTTTACTTTCATAATGTTCACTTTTTCTAAATTAGTTTTAATATATATTAATTTTTACAAAGTCAAGCAATAAATACCAAATTTAAGGCCCATGGCCCTAAAAAACGATGGCGTTGTTGACCGTGTTTCTCCTTATGCCCAACAACCGGAAAAGGTTTGACTTTCTAAGCCTTGTCTGGTTATACTTCTTTAATATGCAGCAGTTAGGTTCATGAATACGTTGTGCAGATTTAATTCTGATCATGGGCCTTAGATCAGTTCTTTCGTTTAAAATACCTAAATATTATCAATACATTTATTGTGAATACCATGACCAATACACGATTGCACTTACACTTGTCTCTTCTCGTGACGGGCACGATGGCCATATTGACGGGACTGGCCGCCTATGCAAACGCCTGGCCCCTGATAATGCCGGGAGTGGCCGGAATTTGCACTGTCTGGTCCGCAAACGCGTTGATGGGAAATGGCAATGCCACGCTGCGGTACAGGACCCTGATTGTCATTTTCCTGGGATACAGCCTTTGGTTTGTTCATCTGACCGGTGGGTTTTACAGCCCAGGCGTGGGGGTGTTGTTCCTGATTCCCCCAGCTGCGGCACTTTACCCGGATAAAAAAGGATTTTATTTTTATACGGTAATGATTCTCACGGGCCTGTCCTTTTTTTACTTAATACCGTCACCTGGACCTGGGGTGTTGAACCTGAACACCCACCGATTTTTTTATTTCATGGTCCTGGCCGGGGGATTTGCAGGGGTGGGATATCTGGCCATTGAACAGCGGCATGGGGATCGACTGAACATCCAGGCTACAGAACAGGCCCTTGGTCGGGTGGAAAAAGAGGCACAGGACGCTTTGATGGTAAAAGATCGATTCCTGGCCAATATGAGCCATGAAATCCGTAATCCCATGAACGGGATTCTTGGAATGATGCATGTGCTTTTGGATACCGATCTGGATCAAGAACAGCGCAAGCATGCCAATATCGTATACAGCTCGGGACAAGCCTTGTTGACGGTGGTGAATGATATTTTGGATCTGTCAAAAATCGAGGCCGGGAAACTGAAACTGGATATTCGTCCCTTTGATCTTGAGATTGCAATCGAAGATATCGTGGCTTTGCCGGAATTCCAAGCCCGACAAAAAGGCATTGAATTTTCCTATGTCATCAATTCCGATGTGCCAAAACTGCTTAAAGGCGATATCGGCCGGCTTCGCCAGGTCATTTTAAATTTGACGGGGAATGCCATTAAATTTACCGACAATGGATCTGTGACACTCTCCATCTCACTTAAAACCGATGGGCAAGAAACTGTGGTGCTGCGTTTCAGTGTGGATGACACCGGCATTGGTATCAAAGAAGAGATCCTTGACAATTTGTTTTCCGCATTTATCCAGGCCGATAGCTCCATTACCCGGGAATACGGTGGGACCGGCCTTGGATTGTCCATTTCAAAATTTCTGATTGAAAAAATGGGGGGACAGATAGGTGCCGAAAGTATCGAGATGATCGGGTCTACCTTTTGGTTTGAACTGCCCTTGGCCAAGCAGGCCCCCGGAGAAATGGTGGTTGATTTTGGCACCGTCATGGATGGCCGGGCCAATGTGCTGGTGGTGGGAGACGATTCTCAGATCAGTCCAGGGCTTTGCCAGGCCCTTGACGCATCAAAAATTGATTATACCCATATTCCGGAGATTGGCACCGCATTTGAAAGTTTGGTCAATGCCGAGGAAAACGGTCGGCCTTTTCATGTGGTGGTGATGGAGGTTCGCGAATCCGATCAATGTGCCAGAGAATTGGGTGGATGGTTGCAGGAACATCGCTCATTGTCCAGGATTCGGCGACTGCTGGTCACAGCCGTTGGGAAAAAAGGCGATGCCAGGGCGTTTGAAACACTGGGGTTTTCCGGGTACTTGAGCATGCCGCTGGAACCGGGGATTCTAGAGGACTGCATCAGTGCCATGCTGTCATTGAACGATGATGAACATACGGCTGGCGATTGCCCCATCATTACGCGGTTTACCCTGGCCGAAACCCGCAAGCGGGTGAATAAAATACTTATTGTGGATGATATGGAAACCAATCGGACCACTACCCGGCTGCTCATTGAAAAACAGGGGTATGTTGTCCTTGAGGCTGAAAATGGGGTTCAGGCCCTTGAAATGGCCAAAACCCGTGAGTGTGACCTGATACTCATGGATAGTCAAATGCCTGAAATGGATGGATTGGAAGCCTGTCGTCAAATCCGGGCCCATGAACTTCAGGCCGGTGTACCGCAGGTGCCTATTATCGCCATGACCGGTAACGCCTTTGAAGCGGATCGAAAAAAATGTGTTGAAGCCGGTATGGATGATTTTATTGCCAAACCCGTAGCGCCGGCCCTGCTGGCAAGGATGCTCCGCCACCATCTTCATAAAAAGACGGCCCAAAGGTTTGATCCTGAAATTTCGGAAAATATGTGGGATGAACAATGGGACCAAATCCCGACAGCACCTCCGGTGTTTGATCGAGACACAATGTCCCAGCGGTTTGACGGCGATCAGGAGCTGATGGCACTGGTCCTGGACTCCTTTTTTCAGGAAATTATTGAATTGCTGGATAATCTGGATCATGCGGTGGCAAAAAACGATGCTGAAGCGATCAGGATTGCTGCCCACGCAATAAAAGGTTCCGCTGCCAATGTCAATGCAGAACAACTCAAAGAGACTGCATTTGCACTTGAAACTGCCGCTAAAAAAGGAGATATACAGGGGGCGTCGGATCGCTTGAAAGAAATGAAAATGCAGTTTAACTATTTTAGCGGAGATGCCCAGACATGATTGAGCTTGAGAATATGTCCATCCTGGTGGTGGATGATATGAAAAGTATGCGCCTGACCATCAGAAAAATGCTCAGAAATCTGAATATCGGCAAAACGCTCTTATTTGCCGATAACGGGAAGGCGGGGCTGGCAACCCTTGCGGACACCCCTTGCGATTTGGCGATTATCGATTGGAACATGCCGGTGATGAACGGGAGTGAAATGCTCAGCGCGCTGCGTCAGGATAAGCAGCTCAGAGATATGCCGGTGATCATGGTGACCGCTGAAAATGAAAGAGATATTGTATCTGAGGTGGCGGAATATGAAATTGATGCGTATCTGCTAAAGCCCCTTACCCTAGAATCTCTGGATCAAAAGATCAAATCTGTGGTGGACAATGCCAATCACCCGGATGCGTGTTCCCGTCACCTTCTTCAGGCCCGGGACCTTGAGGAGGCCGGTGAATTTCATGGCGCCATCGATGCGTTGCGGCAGGCCCTGGTATACAAGCCGTCAGCGTCAAGGATACTTCGAAGAATGGGGCTGTTGTATATTAAAACGGATCGAATCGACATTGGCATAAAATGCCTTCAAAAGGCGATTTCAGTGAATAAACAAGATACCGCATCCCGGGATCATCTGGCACGGATTTACATAGAAAAAAAAGAGTATCATCATGCCGCAAAAATCTATTTGCAGATTCTGGATTTGAGTCAGCGGTATTTTTCGGACGCGGCCCGTCTTGGGGAGCGTCTCATGGAAAAGGGATATAAGACCGAAGCCCTTGCCATTTTTTCCAAGGTGGTTCATCGGGCCCGGCGAAGGTCTGACCTTAGGAACCGAATCATTGAGGTGGCCCTGGAATACCGGGAGCTGGATTTTGCCTTAGGCATTATGGAGCAGATTCTTAAAGAGAATCCTTCCAACTATGATTTGATGTTCAGAGCTGGAAAGGTGTATCACAACAAAGGGGATTGTGAAAAATCGCTGGCATGGTTTCGAAAGTTGGATTTAAAGAAAAAAGGAGATCCGGCGGCAAAACTTGAAATCGCTAAGATTTACCATCAGCAGGGCCGGATTTACCAGGCGGATGACTATGTGCGACAAGTGCTGCGGATCGATCCTGGCAATGAAGCGGCGTTGGCCCTGCGTCGGGAACTCTAATTATTGTATTCGCATTGCCACCTGCCGGGTATCGCCCGGATATACACGATACCTATGGATCTGATGAGTTGAACGATATGGCGGAAAAAGACAGGGTGTTTGCAGAAAAACAGACAAGCGTCAGCCCGTTTAGATTTAATGAAAAAGTGGCCCGGGTGTTTGACGATATGCTGGTCCGTTCGGTACCGTTTTATGCAGAAGCCCTTAAACAGGAAGCGAGAATGGCCCAAAGATATTACCGACCCGGCACACGGATATACGATCTTGGGTGTTCCCACGGTAATTTTGGGTTGTTGTTGTTTGAGGTGTTTGGGGATGCGTCCTTTAATGTCACTGCGGTGGATAACTCCCGACCGATGATCGAGAAGTATGCGGCCCGGTTGGACGCCTATCACAGTCACAGGCGCCAGCGACATATACATCTGGTTTGCGCCGATATGCAGGATATTAAACTTGAAAATGCCTCGGTGGTGGTATTGAATTTGACGTTGCAGTTTCTCACGCCAAAAAAGCGGGAGATGATGATCCAAACGATTTATGAGGGGCTTTGTCCCGGCGGGATCCTGTTAATTACGGAGAAAACCGTCAATCCAAATGCTGAATTGGCTCAAATGGAGCAGGATGTGTATTGTCAGTTTAAGCGGGAAAATGGGTATTCCGAGTTGGAAATCAGCCAAAAACGGGATGCCCTTGAAAAGGTGCTCATTCCCGATGCCATGGAGACCCATGAGAACCGGATACTGTCCGCAGGATTTTCCACATTTAATGTATGGCTCAAGTGGTTTAACTTTGCCTCTATGATGGCAATTAAATAGGGTGTTGGGCATCGCCAAGCCAAACGTATAAATTATGGAACGATTTTTAGAACAGCATGGTGAGTGTGGGACGGCCCCATGGTATGACGATCTGGCTGCGGTGGTGAAAGAGCGTCGCCGCTTTCTGGACAATGCAAAGGGCAATTTCCTTCGGTTCAAGACCGTGGTTGATGCCATGCCGGTACTTGTGCCCAAAGGGATTGATCTGGATGGGCGTTGCATCAGGATCGGGGACGCGGCAACCCTTGATGCCGATGTTCAAGACCAGCTCCTGGCTGGATTAAGGGGGCTTTGCCCCTGGCGCAAAGGGCCTTTTGAGTTTTTTGGCATTGAGGTCGATGCGGAATGGCAGTCCTGGATGAAGTGGGAGCGGCTATCCCCTCATTTGCCGCCGCTTGCAGGGCGCCGAATTCTGGATATCGGGTCTTCTAACGGGTATTATATGTTCAAAATGGCGACTCAAAACCCGGCATTTGTGCTTGGATTGGAGCCCCAAAGTTCCTTTTATTATCAATATCAGGCCGTCCAAAAATATTTAACGCAGGAAAATGTGTTTTGTCTCCCCATTCCATATCATCAACTGCCAGCAATGGACGCCGTGTTTGATCTGGTGCTGTGCATGGGAATTTTATACCACCGAAAATCCCCGGTGGAGATGTTAAGTCAGATCAGAGACAGCTTGCGTCCCGGCGGGCAGATTGTGGTGGAGAACCTGGTGATAGAAGGGGAAAACAATCTGTGTTTATTCCCCCATGATCGGTATGCCAAGATGCGTAATGTCTTTTTTATCCCAGATCTGGCTGCCATGGCATCCTGGTTGGATCGGGCCGGGTTCAAGGCGATTCGCTGTGTGGATGTCAGTACAACGTGTCTGGCAGAGCAACGAAAAACCGACTGGATTCAAACAGAGTCTCTGGCAGATTTTTTAGACCCCAATGATTCTGGCAAAACCGTTGAAGGATACCCCGCACCGGTCCGGGCTATCTTTTTGGCCAGTGTGTGATGATGTTCAGACCGCAATGGGATCTAAACGGTTGGTAATGGCCATGGTACGACCGTTTTCTATGTAGAAAATCACCCCTTCCAGATAATCCACGTCCCCTACGGTTTCAAAGGGAACCCCAAATTTGAATTCTAAAATCGGGAAAATATTCCAATCGTGGGTAATGCAGATCGCAATTTCATTATCGGACAGGTCTGACAGGTGTTGGGTCATCAATTGGGTAAGTGCATCTGCGGTACGCTCCGGGTTCAGGATGATGGATTCGTCAATTTTTTTATCAAACCAGTTTCTGATAAACGTCTGGGTGCCCGATGCTTGCATGGCGGCCACCCCCCGTTTAAGGTCATTGATGTAAAATGGGGCAAGCAGGTCATGGGTCTGGGGATGGGGCAGGGATGTACCATGGATTGAGGTGTAGCCTTTATCAATTAAATACGCGGTTTCAATACATCTGCTAAAAGAACTGGCATACAGTGTTGGGGCAATGACTTCAGGCAAGCATTTTCCAAAATCAAAAGCGAATGATTTCCCCGCGTCTGTTAATCCCATGAATGGTTCTTTTTTGTAATCCGTGTGGTAAAACCGAGCGGAGTGTCGAAGAATAAGGGACATATGGCGAATACCGCGGTCAAGCAAGCGGCTCACCGTATCAAGGGTTTCCTTAGATTTCACTTTATATTTTCTTTCCATAAACGGGGTCCTGATGTCTGTGTTTCTTTTGTGAGGTGTTGTGATCAACCTGGGTGATAGACTTGATCTGCCCTTGAGACGTTTAGGCGTGCTCACCGCCTTGGGCTTTTTCATTGAACCGAATTCTTACTCTATGATATACGGGTTGTCAATGAGGATCGCCAATGGAGGACGTCAGAAAAGAAGTATGCCTAAATATGAGTATGGTCGGTGAGTTGGGGGCTGTACTGTGACCCTCAACGCATATATTGACGGCCTGAAAGCGTATAAAGGATTTGCCGGTGACATCGTCTGCCATAGATCCATGGCGGCTCAAAACGCTTGCTGGGCAAATGCGTTGCCGCCGTTTGTAAACGATCTTAGGCCCCTGCTATCCGCCATGGGGATTTCAAACCTATATACCCATCAGGCCGAAGCCATTACCAAGGTGCTTGAAGGACGCCATACGGTCATTTCCACCCCTACCGCGTCGGGCAAAAGTATGGTCTACAACCTTCCTGTGCTGGACACCTTGATGTCAAATCCCAATGCCCATGCGCTATATTTATTTCCCCTCAAGGCACTGGCCCGGGATCAGATGGACACGGTGAATAAAATGATGGCGTATACCGTTGACAGTTTCAACGGCGGTTGTGGGGATAAGAAGGCCAAAAGGGCATTGCCTTCTCTTACCGCCGGAGTATATGACGGGGATATTACGGCGTATCAAAAGTCCAAAATCCGTAAAAATCCACCCAACATTTTACTATCAAACCCCGAGATGCTTCACCTGGCCATGCTGGCCCATCACCGTCTTTGGGCGGATTTTTTTTCCAACTTGAAATTTGTGGTGGTGGATGAGGTGCACACCTACAGGGGGGTGATGGGGTCGAATATGGCCTGGGTGTTCCGCCGCCTGCTGCGGATCTGCCGCTACTACGGGGCATCCCCTGTCTTTGTTTTCTGCTCGGCCACCATTGCCAACCCCGCCCAGTTGGCAGCTGGACTCACTGGACTCGAAGTTGCGGTGGTCGATGGGCATGGGGCGCCGTCAGGTCGAAAAGAGGTGATTTTGATGCGGGGGCTTGAGGGGGCGGCCCAGACGGCGATTACCCTGATTCATGCTGCGGTTCACCGGAATATGCGGGTTATCGTCTATACCCAGTCCCGAAAAATTACCGAGCTGATCGCGGTCTGGGCTGGCCAGCGTGCCAAATCCTTTGCCAATAAAATATCAGCATACCGGGCGGGGTTCCTGCCGGAAGAACGTCGGCAGATCGAGCAAAAACTGGCATCAGGTCAGTTGTTGTGCGTGGTGTCCACCTCAGCGTTGGAGCTGGGTATCGATATTGGCAGTCTGGATCTGTGTATCCTGGTGGGCTATCCGGGCACCATCATGTCCACCTGGCAGCGGGCCGGCAGGGTCGGGCGGGACGGCAAGGATGCCGCCATGGTGCTCATCGCCCATGAAGACGCCTTGGACCAGTATTTCATCAATCACCCCGATGTCTTTTTTTCTATGCCGCCAGAAACGGCCCAGATCAACCCTGAAAATCCAATGATCCTTCAGCGCCATCTGACGTGTGCCGCTGCCGAGCTTCGCCTTGAAACCCATGAACCTTTTATGGAACAGCCGTCGGTGGCACAGGCGGTAAGGCAAATGGCGCTGGCCGGTAAATTGTTTCAAAGCCGGGATGGCAAGATCTGGATTTCCCCTAGAAAAGCACCCCATCGGGCGGTCAGCCTTCGGGGCACCGGACGGACCATTCCAATTTTCAGGGAAGATACAAAAGAGAGTCTCGGAGATATCGACTGGCACCGCTCCTATTTTGAAACCCATGAAGGTGCCGTGTATCTGCATCGTGGGGTGACCTATGTGGTGTCCCATTTTGATCCTGTCAAAGGTGTGGTGAGGGCCCGCCAGGAAGCGGTCTCATATTACACCCGTGCCCGGTCTTCCAAGTCTACGGAAATCCTTTCCGTGGATGCACAACGTGATGTGGGGGCGGCCCGGTTGGGATTGGGTACCCTCAAGATCCGGGAACAGATCACTGGGTATGAAATGAAACGAGTCTCTACGGGCAAATCTTTAGGCATTGTCCCCCTGGCGCTGCCGGAGCTGACCTATGAAACCCAAGGCGTGTGGATTGAGATTCCAGACCGCATCAGAGAAGAGATTGAGGCGGGATATCTGCACTTTATGGGCAGCATCCACGCCATGGAGCATGCGGCCATCGGCATCATGCCCCTACTGGTGATGACGGATAGAAATGATCTGGGGGGGATTTCCATGCCATTCCATCCCCAGGTGGAACGGGCCGCAGTTTTTATCTACGATGGGGTGCCAGGAGGGATCGGGCTTTCCCAACAGGCCTTTGATAAGGGGGACGTTCTCATGGACAGAACCCATGCAGCCATTGCGGACTGCTCCTGCGATACTGGGTGCCCGGCCTGTGTCCATTCTCCAAAATGTGGCTCGGGCAATCGTCCCATTGACAAACAGGGGGCAAAAATCCTTCTTGAGCTGCTCAAAACCCGCACCCAGGATGATCGCCCGTCCAACTTTCAGATGCCGGTGGTGGCGCCGGTTCCTGCCCATGAAGTTGACTTGGCGCACCCTAGAACGTTGCCAAAACGGTTTGGGGTTCTGGATATCGAAACCCGGCGATCTGCTGCCGATGTCGGGGGCTGGCACAAGGCTGAGCGCATGGGCGTGTCCTGCGCCGTATTGTATGATTCCGAACCCGATGATTTCATTGTGTATCATCAGGAGACGATTCCGGCGCTGGTCTCCCATTTAAAACAACTGGACCTGGTCATTGGGTTTAATATTATCCGATTTGACTACAAGGTGCTTTCCGGACTTTCAGACTTTAATTTTCATCATTTGCCCACCTTGGACCTGCTCATGAAGGTCCATCAACGCCTGGGATACCGGCTGTCACTGGATCGCCTGGCCAAAGAAACCCTGAACGCTGAAAAGAGTGCAGACGGACTTCAGGCCTTGAAATGGTGGCAGCAGGGCCGAATGGACCTCATCGAAGCATATTGTACCCAGGATGTGAGAGTGACTCGGGATCTTTATCTGTTTGGCATGGAAAACGGTTACCTGATTTTTAAAAACAAGACTGGCTTTCAGGTTCGGCTTCCTCTTGATTTATGATTTAAATCCAAAGCAAGTGCCATAGATATTCCCCTTTCCTTTTAGAAGAAAGTCTGTGTAATTCACTTAGATCTTTCAATCTTTGTTGTGGGCTGTGACTGGGTATCGATAAGACCCAGGACGGCCCGTGGCCGTTAAATCAGACGGATTCACGATAATAGAATGACATTCATCCATAATCGGATGCGGTGAAAAATGTCACGGATTAGATACGTTCAAGGGGTATTGTATTACAATAGTTTTAAGTGCCAATTCCATAACCCTGCCCGGGATTTCATTTTTATTGATTTGGGAATTTTCTCGTTGAGATGGACAAACATGGTATAGCCGGCCTGGGCAAGTTCCTCTTTTTTTGACGTAAGATCCAGGGACCAATTGGGATAGGTGTAGTAGGTGGTGTTGGATTTTGTCGTCCAGGCGGCTTCTCCTTTTGGACTGAAAAACGCTTTGCCAAGTTCAAGATCCGGACTGACCACCCTGGAAATCGCAAGGGGCCAGTTGGCCTGCACCACTACACCCAGGGGCAGGGCAGCCGCCTGTGGCAGTTCAAGGAAATTGTCCCGGTCCAGTTCTGGACTGACAACGGCGCCGGAAAATCCCAGATGTTTTAGAACTTCCAGGGTGTTTGCATTGGTGATATTGCAGAACGGGCCGGCCCAGATGTTCAGGCCGTCAGGATGACTAAACATCGCTATTTGCCAGGGGGCATTGAGTACAAAATTTTTTGCCCCTTTTTTCACAGCTGACGCAAGATAGCGGCGGCATATTGTTTCCTCTTCTGGAAAGAGTAACGGATCGACCCATAACCATGCGCGTCCCACGGGAGCCATGCTGTATCCACCCGCAGAAATCCACATGCCTGTGGCTTGAAAATGGTTATCAGGTGTCGTCTTGCCCCGGTATACTGCCATGTCAAAGGGCCGTTGTTTTTTTCTTGATCGGCCGGCGTTTATGCGTCGTCTGTTAAAGACGGCCCCTTTTTTACCTTTGAACGATCCCGTTTTGATGGGTCGAACATGGATCGGTGCCACGGCAGACAACTCTTTTTCAAGTTCGCCAATCACAGTGTTCAATTCGCTGCCCCGCCGATCTATGATAAATACGGGGGTTCCTTTTTTAATACGACCTTTGGTGGTTTGAGAAAGAAAAAACTTTCCCCTTTTTGGAATGGCCCGGGTGACCCGTTGAATATTATGGAATCGATCCTCTTCATATCCGATACGCAGCAAATCCCCTGTAAAGAGTGCTTCCCGGGTGTTGAAATAGGGGGCATTGGGATTTTTCACCCGGCCCAGTAACATACCGGATCCAGTTTCTGAGCCATGCGCCAGGGGGTTGATCACCCTGTGGGACAGCAGATTGTAATGGGTAAACTCCCGTCCCATGGCGTATTCTAACCAGGAAAGGGCATCTTTTTTCTTTTTGGGGTCATCCCTGAGTAACTTATACGCTTTGACGGCATAATACACATAGTGCGGGCTTTTTTTCCGGCCTTCGATTTTCCATGTGCTGATCTTGGGGATTTCTTTGAGAACTTTCACCAGCACATCTGTCGAAAAGTCTGTACAGGAAAAATGGCGTTGCTTCTGGTTTTTTTGTTGGTAGATCCTGCGGCAGGGCTGGACGCACCGGCCTCGAAGGGCACTTTTTCCACCAAACCAGGAGGACCAGTAACATCGGCCGGAAACCGAATAGCAAAGGGCGCCGTGAATAAACACCTCAAGATCCAAATTTTCGGGGGCAGCCGCTGCCATGGTGCGAATTTCATCAAGGTTGAATTCCCGGGGCAGAACCACCCTGGAAAAACCACACCTTTGGGCCGTTAAAAGGCCGGTTGGCTGGGTGCAATTGCCTAATGTAGAGAGGTGAAATTCCCCAGTGAAACCGACTTGCCGTGCCATGGGGATCACAGCAGGATCCTGGATGATCAGTGCGTCAACCGCAGTGAAATGCGCCAGTTTTGACAGAATCCGTTTGGTTTTTTCGAGTTCAGATTCTTTGATAATAGTGTTTAACGCAACATAGACCTTGACCTGTTTTTCATGGGCCAATTCGGTGAGTTGGGCCAGTTCCTCTATGCTGAAATTATCTGCGCCCATACGGGCTGAAAAAATTTTCAATCCGCAGTATACGGCGTCAGCCCCGGCAGCAATGGCAGCGAGAAATGTATGTGTATCGCCGGCCGGTGCCAAAATCATGGGGCGAAAATCGGTATGGGGTGTCATGTTATATTTAAGGTGTCAATAAAACAGGCGGCAGAAGATTATGGATTACACACCTTGCAGGGGACGTACCCCTGGTCGATGGCACCTTGCCGAACGGCAAATTCAGCCGTACATTTTTTACCATGGGCAAATTTGCAGTCGCTGCTGTGAAATACCAAGGTATCGGTGTTGCCTTTGAATTTTATTTGGGCTGGAGATATTGTGTCTGATGTGTCCGTTGTCTGGCCTGCCTGTCCATCATGGACTGCCTGATCAGGCACTTTCTCTTGGCTATCAGATTCAAGGCCCCTTGTATCCGCTGCGTCTTCCGCCATAGAGGACGGTTGTGGGGTGTCTTCAGAATCTTCCTCCTTTTTTGCTTCCTGGATCTCATTGAATCCAAGATAGAAGGCGACCAGGCCGCCAAGAATCAACACAATGGGCAGTGTACCGAAAATGAGGTCTAAAAACGAACTGAAGAATTTAGAAACACAAACGATCCCAATGAGAGCTGCTGTTCCGCCGAGGATGATTTTTTGCATTGAATTAAACCCTTTCTTCTTGTATGGGGCATGTATCTGTATAACGGCCCGTGGCCGTTATCTTAAAATGTGGTGTGGGCCAATCTCGGTGAAAGATCCGGTTGGCCCATGGCTGTTATTCGGGTGTTATCACTTCTTCCCGGGCTTCGGCCCACATGGCACCGTATTTTTCTTTGGCGCCGGTGAGTCCTTCTTCAACACATTTTTTAGTTTTGTATGCGGTTTTCATGGCACCTTTGACGGCGCGATCCGCCATATTGGGGGTCTCAATGTCTGATTCGGGGTTCAGACCGGCTTTTTTACCTGCTTTGTAGGTCAGGAAACCGGCAGCACCGAGAATGGCCCATCCGATGGGGTTAAATGAGAGAATCGGCATTATTTATCTCCTTTTTCTGTTTGAGTCGTTTCTTCAGGTTCGGGTGCTGCAGTGATTTTTGCGGCAGCCGCCTCATCCTGTCCCTTTTTCTTTCCGGCTTTGTAAAGCGCGTATCCGCTGATGCCAAGGATAACCCATCCTAGCGGATTGGTTGTAAGCGGTACATAAAGCATACGGTACTCCTTTAAATAAATTATGGAATTGTTTCATTCACCGTTTAGGGTTTAAGCAAATGATAATATCATACAATCGCCTTGTCAACCCATTAATTTTATTAGATATTTTTAATTTCCCAAACAATCTGTTGCGTGGGTAACCAAGGCGCCAGCCTATAGTTTTGTTTGTAGGTACTAGTCTCGTTGATGGGAAAAATAATAGTGTTGGAAGGCTATTGGGAAAGATCAGGGTAACCGATTGTTATGCTTTAGATTTGTCTTGCTTCTTTTTTTTCTTTTTATCGGGCTGGTAGAGAAAGTGATGCCACAGGGCAAAGCCGACAAAGAGAGCACCTGCACCGGTATGTATATTTTTTATGGTTTTTCTTTGTTTTATAAACGGTGTTGTCAGGACCGTCACGCCAAGTGTGGCGGTCATGGCAATCTTAGCAATTTCTTTTTTGACTTCAGTGTCGAGCTTTTCTTCGGGCATCTCTTTTTTTTCTTTTTTGTATGGTCTTTTTGGTGCCTTTTCCTGTTTCTACTGCCAGCGCACAGGTGAGTGCCGTTGCAATGCCACATGCCAATGGAATGAATGGTGCCATAATTCCCTCTGAAAAGCAATGGTTATAACGTTAGTTTGGTAAGGTCTATCTCAAATGATGAATTTATCAAGGCTAATATTAGTTTTGCCTAAAATTTTAGTCAAGCTTAAATTTAGATTTTTTTTATTTTGTTCAACCGCCCAGATTCTTTTTGATTGATTTCTCGGTTTTTGTTAGGCGGGATTTTGTCATGCTGGATGATTATAAATGTTTGCAATGACTTATTCTATGTGGTAATAGATGGGGCTTATTGATTAACCAAGAGTTGATGACATGCAACATAAAATAGATCATATATATGAGCGGCTGGATCGAAACGTTCTCAAACGTTACGGTGTGCGGCTCCGTCAGTCCATGCAAGGGCGGATCCGGGTACAGGTTAGGGCACTGAAAAACAGCCGTAAACAAGCCTGGTGGATGAAAACGTTTTTATCCACCCAGAACGGCGTTCGCCATGCGGAAGCCCGGTCGGAAACCGGGTCTGTTATCATCGTATTTGACAGCCAACAAACCGATTCCCGAACGCTTTTGGCTGCGGTGGTGGCTCAGGTGGTGGAACCGGTCACCTGTCCTGATGAACCTGAAGTGAGTTTCTCTGAATCTGAATGCGGGATGTGCGGATGTGACGGAGACGCCAAGGTTCCCTTTTCTAAAAAGCTGCGGCGGGTGAGCTGGCTGTCTGGAATGATGGCCTATGCCCTGGCCAGAACCTGGATATTCCGACTGCCACTGGCCACCACCCCGTTAAGTTTTATCGGGATGGCTGCCATGTTTGGCACGGTGCCCCTGCTAAAGGAAGCCATCGAAGATACCGCCGAGAAACGGCAGGTAACGGTAAAACCGTTTTTGGCGGCGGGATCCGTGGCGACCATCTTCATGGGAGAGGCCTTTTCCGCGCTTCAGATTCTTTGGATTTACAATGTCGCTGAACTCACCGAGGATTATGTGACCCAGCAATCACGAAAAGCGATCCGTGATATCCTTGAGGTGGCCCCGGCCAACGCATTTGTTATGAGAGATGGCATTGAGGTGGAAACCCCGGTGGCGGATATTCGTCCTGACGATGTGGTGGCAGTGCATACCGGTGAAAAAATTCCTGTGGACGGCACCATCCTGGACGGAGACGCCCTGGTGGACGAAGCCAGCATCAACGGCCGATCCGAAGCGGTCTTCAAAGGGATCGGACATGAGGTGTACGCCGGAACCTTGATCTCCCAGGGGACCTTGTTTATCCGTACCGTAAAAACCGGCCAAGATACCTATCTTGCGGGTATTATGAGAATGGTTGAGGACGCTTTGGCGAACACGTCTCCTGCGGAACAAAAGGCGGATCAGCTGGCGGCACGGCTCATGAAAATTGGCATGGCTGCCACCCTGGCCACCCTGGTCATTACCCTGGATCCCCTGCGGGCATTAACGGTCATGCTGGTCATGTCCTGCCCCTGCGCCACTGTACTTGCCGCCTCCTCCGCTGTGACCGCTGCATTGGCCAATGCGGCCAAGCAATCTATCCTGATCAAAGGTGGGCTCTATCTGGAAGCCGTGGGTAAAACCGATGTCTACTGCTTTGATAAAACCGGGACCCTGACCCAGGATATTCCTCAAATCATGTCCATTACCGGGGTCTCTTTTGACATGGATGAGGATACCATTATTTCTTTGGCCGCTACGGCCGAATCCCATAACCAGCATCCCATGGCCCGTGCCATCCTTGCCGAGGCCGAGGCCCGAAACCTGGATGTTCAAGCCCATGCCATCTGTGAATTCAAGGCGGGACGGGGGGTGTCCTGTGCGATTGGATGTGAGGAAACCATTTTAGTGGGGAACCGTCAGTTTATGACAGAAAATGATGTGTCGCTGGACGGGATCAAAGAACAGGTGGCCCAGGAAACCGCCAAGGGCCGCACCGTGGTGTATGTGGCCAGGAACGGTGCAGCCGTCGGCATGATGGGGGTGGCCAATCCCACCCGACCTGAAGTGGTCAGAGTATTGAATGGACTCAGGGAGGATGGTGTGAAATCAATCCATCTGGTGACCGGCGATACCCCGGAAGTGGCCGACACCATGATGGATATCTTCCCCTTTGATGATATTAAGGCGCCCCTGCTGCCCGAAGAAAAAGCCGACCGGGTGGATGCCTTGCAAAAAGCGCATTCCGTAGTCATGGTCGGAGACGGGGTGAATGACGCCCTGGCCCTGGCACGGGCTGATATCGGGGTGGCTGTGGGGGCCGGCGGGGCAGAGGTGGCCTTGGAAGCCGCAGATATCGCACTGGCAGACTCTAATCTGGACGGGCTGATCAAGGTAAGAAATTTAAGCCACCAGACCATGGATATTATTGACCAGAACCACTATTTTGCGGTGTCTACGGATCTCATCGGTGCGGCCTTGGGCATGTTTGGGATGCTTTCCCCGGTCATGGCGGGGATGATTCATATTTTTCATACCGCTGGCATTCTCGTGAATTCAGGACGGCTGCTGTCTTGGGAACCGCCGGCAACCCCCATGAACCGATACCGAAAGACCCCTCTTAAATGATAAAAAATATGAAATGTACAAAAAGATAAGGTGACGGACGCGCATTATGAGCTCAGAAACCAATGATACCATATTTACCCTGTCTGAATCGTATCGGGTTGAATTTACGGCCTATGCCCCGTTACATACCTTTAAAGGATGGACCGTGGAAGGCGTGACGGCTGCCATGGGGATTGACTTTGAGGCCAGGACCATCACATTTGCCCATGCAACGGCAAAAACCAAATACTTTGATACTGGATTTGATGACCGAAACAAGGCGATGCAAGAGTTTATGAAGATCGATTCTCTGCCTGAAGCCAGTATTGAGATGACGGAGCTTACATCCTTTACGCCCGTTGACAAGAACCGGTTTAAGATATCAGTGCTGGCGGTTTTGGAATTTATGGGAGAGCGGCGGCAGTTGCCCATTCATTTTACGGCCACCTTGACGGATACCGATGAATTAACCATTGAACTTGACTTTAAATGGTCATTTAAGGCCTTTGGGATAAAAGCCCCACGCCTGTTGTTTTTAACGGTGAGGGACATTGTGGATATTTCCGGGCATGGCACATTCGTTCCCGCCACCGAATAAATTATTTCTTGTTTACCCAAGCTGTATACGGTATGAAATGGAAGCATGCCATACGTTTATAACGGCCATGGGCCGTCCCTGGCCTAGCCCAGGTACAGCCCACAACAAAATTTGAAAAATCTGAGCAACTTATACAGACTTTAACTTAAATAAAACGAAAAGAGATCGACTGTTTTAGCTGGCCCATGGCCGTTAGTCGCGATATAAATTTCCAGCCTTTCAGGAGAAATTATGGAAGCCAATGAACATCCCGCCCCTGGTACAACGGATCAGGCGGCTGTATCCACACAATCGGCACCGGCAGACACTGGTGTGCCGTCTGAAGCGCAGGCCCCGGAGACCCGTGATGCATCATCCATGGCAGCAGGGCAGACTGTTCCAAATCAAACCGCCCCCCAGGCGCCTGCTGTAGATCCCGCAGCATCCGCCCAGACCATGGATGCTGCGCAACAGGCCCCCCAGGGGCAGGTCTATACCCAACCCCAGCAGGCCCAGCCCGCCGGCCAGACAGTGGTAACAGATCCGGCCACCGGACAGCTTTATCTTGCCCCCCCCCAGGGGTTGGTGCACCTTCAGCCCGTCCAGGGCATCCCGGATGGCCCACCCCCACAGTATGCAGGGTCGTCCCAACAGCAGATCTATACCCAGGTACCACCGACAGAAGCCCCTAAGGCCACAGATTATACCCAAGTCATCAAATCTGTTGAGGCGTTTGCCGAAGGAGACGCCACTGTGGCCGATGTGGTAAAAACGCTGTACGCTGAGACCGCCCAGGACGATCAGTTTTGGAAAGGCGCCATTGTGGGGGTTGCGGCCACCGTCTTACTTACCAATGACACCGTGCGCGGTGCCATGGGAAAAACCTTGGCTGGATTATTCGGTGCTGCGACAGGAGCCACTGCCGCTGAGGACAAAGACCCTGCCAAGGGGGATGACGCCAAAGATCCTGCAAGCAAAGCGAACACCGATCAAGACGCGGCGAACACCCCAAAGGGGGAGACAGCAAACGAAGAGACGACTAAATAAAGGAGTTATATAATGCAAACCGAGGCCAACACTGCACAACCTACGACGCCCCTGCATCAATACAGCACCGCTCAAACGGTGCCCGTCCAGACCATTCAGGCCGTCCCGGCCCACACCCCGTATCCAGCAAAAGCTGCTGCGACAAACACCTCTGCTGTGGCCAACAAGGCCATGAGTGCCGGTATTTTTGGTATGATTGTCGTTTCCACCGGCACCTTAGGTGCCAATCTCAACCATGTTGGGGCAGGTAACATGAGCATGGGCCAGGCCGTTGGCGACAGTCTGGCCAAAGGGGCCGTGGGCGGTGTGGCTGCAGCATCTGCCACTGCCGCTTCCGAAAGCCTGACCGACGGCGGTGCCGCAGGTCTGGCCGTTACCCTGGCGGCTGCTACCGGCGTCAGCTATTTGATCAATAAAGTGCTTCTCTAACCGGATGATTTACAAGGAACTATAGAAATGAGCTATTTTTACGATCCCAATACCCATCAGGTGTATCAGGCCGTTCAACCCCAGACTGGAGATCAGGTACAGACGTTTGATCAGGTTCAAGATCAGGCTGCGGTCTCTGCCCCGGCTGCCCCCCAGGCCTATGCGGTCCAGGCCCCGGCTGCCGAAGCCCCTGCACCCACATTCCTGGGACTGGATGCCACCTCTGCCACCTTCTGGAAAGGCGCCATTCTTGGTGCTGGCGTGGCCCTTCTCGTCACCAATGAAACTGTCCAGAAAGCCGTGGTAAAAGCTGTCTCCAAAGGCATGGCTGCTGCATCTTCCGGGGTTGCGGAGATCAAGGAAAAATTTGAAGATGCCAAAGCCGAGGTTGAAGCTGAAGCCGCAGGCAAATAAGGCCATACGCAGTCTCTGGGGAAAATTTTTTCAGGATCATATATGATGGATCTGTCATTTAAAATACGGCAGGCCAAACCCTTTAGAACCCGGATTCAATATCCGGCTTTGAGACATAAGCCGGCCTGCTGTCAACATATTGAGACGCTGCTGGCACCCCTTGACGGGGTGGTGGGCGTTGAGGTGCGCCCGGAAACCGGCTCCATCATTCTGGTTCATCCAAATCAACCGATAAAGATCCGTACCATTAGCACCTTGGTCCAAGACCAGCATCCCGTCTTACAAAAATTAAGGTCGGCCAAGCCGCTGCAAAAAGCACGTGCGTTGCAGGGCGCGGCGTGTCCCGAACAAGCGGATAAAACCTTTCATGTCTCTGGCGCTACGTTGATCATTTCTGGTCTTTACATGGGCTGGCTTATGGTCAAACGGGTCTTGGCGCCTGTGGCCCCCGCAGCATCCTTGCTGGCCAGGGTCGTGACCATTCCCGGACTGCTGGCCCTTTGGCTGGCCATTCCCATTCAGCGCCAGGCCATTGAGAATTATAAAACCACCGGCCGTATTGATATGAGTTTTGTTTCAACAGGGCTGCTGGCGGTGTCATTGTTCACCGGCAATATCATGACGGCCCTTGCCGTTGCCTGGCTGTATAATCTTTCGGGGTGGACCGAATCCAGAATTAAACGGCATACCCGGCGGCTGGTGCGGGATATGCTCACAGGACAGCAGACCCATGCCTGGAAATTGGTGGACGGGGTTGAGGTACAGGTAAACACTTTAGATCTTGTCCCCGGAGATATCATTGTTCTGGGCAATGGAAACGCCATTCCTGTGGATGGTACTGTGATCCAAGGGACGGCCCTGGTCAACGCATCGGCCATGACGGGCGAAAGCCTCCCCTTGGAAAAAACGGATGGCCAGACCGTACTTGCCGGTACTTTTGTCGAAGATGGCAGTATCCATGTCCGGGTGGATAAAACCGGTGAGGATACCCGGATGGCTGCCATCGTGCGGCTCATTGAATCTGCCCAGACGGACCTGGGAGAGCGGGGGCGTGCCAGTCTGAAATTTAGCCAGGTCATGGTACCGGTGTCTCTGACCCTGGCAGCCGGTGTCTTTTTGATGACCGGTTCTTTGTTTATGGCCATCACCACCATCATGGTGACCTGCCCCTGTGCCCTGCGTCTGTCTACCTCAGCGGCAGTCTCTTCGGCCATGGGGGCGGCCGCTGCCAAAGGCATTTTAATCAAGGGTGGATCTCAAGTGGAGATTGCCGGAAAGGTAGATACCCTGGTGTTGGATAAAACCGGCACGTTGACCGATTCTGTGTCCCATGTGACAGACATCCGGCGCCTGGACCGGCGTTACAAAGAGAATACCATTTTAGGACTTGCTGCCGCCACCCTTCAGCCCTGGAATCATCCGTTGAGCCGTGCCGTGGCCCGGGCGGCCCATGAACGAGATATTGCGCTGCCACCTTGCGAGGATCGCAATCTGTTTGTGGGGCGTGGTGTAGAAGCGAAAATCAAGGGTAAAACCGGCAGCAGGACCATTATTGCCGGCTCAAGGCGATTCATGGTTGAAAGGGGCGTGGAACCATCCAATCTGGCAAGTTCTGAGGTGATGCAGGGCGGCGACGGCATCCCGGAGAGCGTGGTGTTTGTGGCCGCAGAAAATCATCTTATCGGATGCATCCATGCTGGACATGTGATTCGGGGGGATGCCCAGGCCGCCACAATGGAACGGCTCAGAACCCTTGGCGTGTCACACATTGCCATGCTTACCGGTGACACCCGGGAAGGGGCAATGCCCTTGGTGGCCCATCTTGATTTTGATGAGTCCAAATGGGGAATGAGCCCCGAAGACAAAGCCGCCTGGGTGGATGCCCGGCGCAACAATTTCCCCGGAGAAGTCATTGCAGTGGTGGGGGACGGTATTAATGATACCCCGGCCTTTTCTAAATCGGATTTAAGTTTTGCCGTGGGTGAGGCGGGTGAAGATCTGACCCTGGCCTATGCGGATATTGTCCTGCAGAAGGGAGGAATCGGCGCCGTCGCCGACACCCTTTACCTGGGGCGCGACACCCTGGCCCGGCTCAAGGGAAGCTATGCCATGGCCATCGGCCTTAACCTTTTAACCCTGGGCTTCATGATCACCGGCATATTCTCGCCCCTTGTCGGTGCACTTGCCCACAATATGATCACTTTGGCCGCTGTAAGCAATGCCGCCAGGATTACAGCACATTAGTGCATTGGGCCTCAGTTTCTGTCATAAAAAACAAAAAAATGAGGCGGAGACATGGCGTGCAGGTTTTCCGCTTTAGGGAATACCCCAAAGGTAGTGACATTTTCAAGAACCGCTCCCTGTATTATTGGGCAAAACTTTACAGCTCCCAGCTCAAACAGGGGAAAAAATATAGCAACCTGTATCCGGTCATCTGCATTAATATTCTTGATTTCAAGCTGTTTACACAGCAAAACAGGTACCATCTCTGTTTTATGCTCAGGGATATTGAAGACCCGGAACTTTTCTTAACTGACCATCTAGCGATTCATTATCTTGAACTTCCGAAACTCCTTGATTACAATGGGGACAATGCACTTAAAAAATGGTTGTATTATTTGAAAAACGAAGGGAGAACAGAGGAGGATGAAAAAATGCGTATTTTGTTAAAAGAAAATCCAATTCTGAACAAGGCACACGAGAAATATCTTGCCTTTAGCATGGACCCAGAACTTGTAGACGCTTATGAAGCCCGCATGAAATGGAAGCTGGATCATGATTCAGCTCTTGATGACGCCTTGGCAAGAGGCCTGAAGCAAGGTATGGAGCAAGGCATTGAGCAAGGGATTGAGCAAGGCATTGAGAAAGGCCTTTTGCGTTCAAGAATGGACATCGCAAAAAAAATGCTGGACAAAGGATATGATTATGGTGTCGTCAGCGAATGCACTGGAATGGATGCAACTGAACTGGAAAAACTGGCAAGTTCATAGATGATTTGTAACGATTCGGGTTAGGAATTAATTTTTCCTTAAACAGAAATAAACAATCCGACCCATGAGGGGCCGGTATTGGATGAAGACTCCCTAAAAGGGCAAGAATCAATGAAAATAAATAAAAAATGGCATGTTACGATGTGGGCAGTTCTGTTTTGTACGACATTGGGACTGATATGGCAGTGGGACGTTGTGAACCGTCATTTTGTATCGGTAGCCGTGGGAAAAGATGCCGGCCAGTCAGCGGACAATCACGCTTTGGACCAGCCTTTGAAAACCGTGGGGGTGATTCGGCCAACGCCGTTGAACAGCGTCCCTTTATTGTCATTTCCAGGTCGGGCCCGGGCCCGTACCCAGGCAACGTTGTTCTTCAGGGTATCTGGCCCGCTTGAGCGTATCCATGTCAATCCCGGAGACGCGGTAAAAAAAGGGGATATCCTTTTAACATTGGATAATCGGGATTATCAACGCCAGGTCCAGATGGTGGAAAGCAAACTGAAATCCGCCAAGGCCAAACTACTGAAGATGGAAACCGGGGCACGTCCAGAGGATGTTAAGATCTTGAAGGCCAACCTGGCGGCGGCAAAAGCCGATCTGCGTCTGGCGAAAAAGCAGCTGGATCGCGTTACCGCACTGTATCGCAGCCAGGCCGTGACCGAACAGTCCTATGATCAGTCCCAAACCAAGGTCCAGGGCTTGACATCCCGGGTGGCAGCCCTTGAATCTCAACTGGCCAGGGATACCACAGGTGCCAGGAAGGAAGATATCATTGCCGCCAGGGCTGGCATCGAAGAGTTGAATGTTGGACTGGCCGTTGCCCGGGATCACCTGGAAGATACCCGGCTGACCGCCCCCTTTGACGGAGTGGTGACCCGGTGTATTCCCCATGCCCATGAGATGGTGGCGGCGGGTGCGCCTGTCATGATGATGGATGATAATTCGGTTTTGGAAATTCCTGTTGCTGTGCCTGAAACCCTGGTCCGCCAAGTGTTGACCATGAAGGATAAGGGAAAATTTACGGCATCGTTTCTGACCACGGGCGACCGGTCATATCCGGCAAGACTCACGGAATATTCCAGCCGGGCCGATTTGGCCACAGGCACCTATGAATTTGTCTTTTCCGTTTCTCCCAATGCTGAGGATATGCTCTTTCCTGGGATGACAGCGGAAGTTCATGTGGCCTTTGACGCACAGTCGGGACAAGCCGCAGGCCTTGCAATTCCCCTTCACAGCCTGATGGGCGTGGCGGGCAACACCGCCCATGTGTTCCGGGTGGATCCCAATACCCATAAAGTTGAACAGCGGGCTGTGGTGTTTGAGGCGCTGGCCGGTTCCCATAACGTAAATGTGTTGTCTGGTCTGTCCCATGAGGATCTGGTGGTGGACCGGGGGGCGGCATTCCTTCGTCCCGGTGAAATAGTTAAATTTGAAATGTCTGAAACCAAAGGGACCATGTAACCTGCCATGAAATTTTCACAGGCTGTAATTTCCACCCGAATCATCAGTATTTTGCTTTCCGCCATTGTGGCGGTGGCAGGGCTTGTTACCTACCAGAAACTTGGGCGGCTGGCCTATCCCGATTTTACCATTAAAACGGCACTCATTGTAACCCCCTATCCTGGGGCATCCCCCTTGGAAGTGGAAAAAGAGGTGACCGATAAAATTGAGCAGGCGGTTCAAAGCCTGGGGCAGTTAGATCATGTGTCGTCCATTTCCAAGGAAGGGATGTCCATTGTCTACGCAGAAATTAAAGCCGAATTTAAGTCGGCTGAGATCCCCCAGATCTGGGATGAGATGCGACGTAAAATTACAGACATGACCCCTTATCTGCCGCCGGGTGCGGGACCGCCAATGGTCAAAGATGATTTTGGGGATGTCTATGGGGTTTATTTTGCGGTTTCCGGGGAGGGGTTTTCGCCAAGGGAGCTCAAAGCATATGCCAAGTATCTGAAAAAAGAGCTGCTTTTAGTGGATGATGTGGCCAAAATAGATATCTGGGGAGACCAGCCTGAGGTGATCTATGTGGAGTTTTCCCGAACACGCCTGTCCCAGCTGGGGATCTCGCCGAAGTTGATTTTTGCCACCCTGGCATCGCAAAATACAATTACACCGGCGGGCAAGGTGAAACACGGGCCAGATTATATCCGGTTTACCACCACCGGTGATATCTCAGGTGAAAACGCCATTGCCAACCTCTATATTGGTGCGCCCGGTGGCAAGCTGTTTCGTTTGGGCGATATCGCACACGTATACCGGGGCTATAAATCGCCCGCCCTCAATAAGATGCTGTTTAATGGGAAACCTGCCGTCGGCCTTGGGGTGTCTACGGAAAAGGGCGGCAATGTGGTGCGGATGGGGGCCGCAATCGTGGAACGGCTTAAGGTGCTGGAATCCATGAAACCCAAAGGGATGTCTCTGGATGTGATTAATTTTCAGGCTGCTCGGGTCACGGAATCCTTGAATGAATTTATGATCAACCTGTCCGAGGCCGTGGGGATTGTGATCATCCTGCTGCTTTTTTTCATGGGGTTACGCGCTGGGTTGCTCATCGGGGCTGTACTTTTACTGACCATTCTGGGTACCTTCATTGGGATGTACATGGCCGGCATCACCCTTCAGTTGATCTCCCTAGGATCGCTGGTGCTGGCCCTGGGGCTGCTGGTGGACAATGCCATTGTGGTGACCGATGTTTATCTAATCCGCCTGGCCAAGGGGGACGAGAAGACACAGGCGGCTATCTTTGCCATCCAGAGCACCATGTGGCCGTTGTTCGGGGCCACTTTGGTGGCGGTCACAGCCTTTATCCCCGTCGGGCTGAATCCCAGTGCTGCCGGAGAGTTCTGTCGCAGCCTGTTTTTTGTCCTTGCGGTTTCCCTGGGGCTGAGCTGGGTGTTTGCCTTGACCATTACCCCGATACTTTGTATGAAATTTTTAAAATTGCCGACAGATACCGGACAGGATCCTTATGATAAACCCTTTTACAATGGATTCAGACGGTTCCTCCACGGCTGTATCACAAAGCGCTGGGTCACCATGGGTGTCCTTATCATCTTGCTGGTTGCAGCCTTGGTCGGATTTAAAGCCGTGCCCAAATCCTTTTTCCCCGAATCCACCCGGAACCAGTTTCTGGTGGATTATTGGCGGGCCCAGGGCACCCATATTGATGACCTGGAATCGGACATGCGAAAAATCGGCGCCTATGTGCGCTCATTGGACGGGGTCACCCAGACCACGGCCTTTGTGGGAGAGGGCTCTTTGCGCTTTGTGCTCACCTATGATTATAAAACGCCCGATACCAGTTACGGGCAGCTTCTGGTTCAGGTGAAGGATTATCGGTCTGTGGCGGCACTGCTGCCAAAAATTAGAAATTATATTGCCACTGAATTTCCAGATGCCGAGTTCAAGACCCAGCGGTTCAAAGAGGGGCCGCCAGTGCCTTATGCGGTGGAAGCGCGGTTCCGGGGGCCGGATATTGAGGTGCTTCGCAGTCTGGCGGATCAGGCGAAAGAAATACTCCACACCCTTCCTTTGGCCACCAATATCCGGGATGATTGGCGACAGCCGGTGAAGGTGCTGAACCCTGTATTTATAGAAACCCAGGGACGGCGAACCGGTATCACCCGTGCCGATGTCAGCGCTGCGTTTCAATGGAATTTCAGTGGAACCACGGTGGGGCTTTACAGGGAAAAGGATGAGATGATCCGTATTGTGTCAAGGCCCCCCGAGGCGGAACGGGCATCGGTGGATCAATTTCAGCGCATGCAGGTGTTCAGTCAGGTGCTGGGTAAATACATTCCTTTGGAACAGGTGGTGGAAAAGTTGGCATTGACCGAGGAAGCCCCGTTGATCCGTCGTCGGGACCGCATGCCCACCATCACGGTGCAATGCGACCCGGCCTGGGGCCAGGCCGCAGCATTTGAAGCCATTGTTCGCCCCTTGTTGGAGGGCATTTCGCTGCCACCGGGGGTTACGCTCGAGTGGGGCGGGGAATCTGAAGAGAGTGCCAAAAGCCAGGCGGCCATCAAATCCTTGTTTCCAATCTGTTTATTGGGAATGTTTTTTTTGGTGGTCTGTCTGTTCAACGGGGTACGCGAAGCCGTGGTGATTTTCCTGTGTATTCCCTTTGCCTTTGTGGGGGTTACCCTGGGACTGATGGCATTTGGCCTGCCGTTTGGGTTTATGGCCATCCTGGGGTTTTTGGGCCTCACGGGTATGTTGGTGAAAAATGCGGTGGTTCTCCTGGATCAGGTAAACGCGGATATCGCCAAAGGCAAAACACGGTACCAGGCCGTATTGGATGCCACCATCAGTCGTCTGCGACCGGTGTGTATGGCTGCCGGGACCACCATTCTGGGCATGGCACCCTTATTGTTTCATCCCCTTTTTGCCGCCATGGCCGCCACGATCATGGGCGGGCTTTTGGCGGCCACAGGACTGACCCTGGTGGTGGTGCCGGTGCTCTATTCCCTGTTCTTCAGAATTGAACGGGTGGAGATGCACATGGATCAATAATACCGAACGCGTCCGTTTCTTTTATGAGGTGTTGTGGGTAGACCCTGTTAAAGGACCCGGTCGGCCCATGGCCGTTATGTTGGAGGCAGGTTATGAAAGTGTATACAGGTACGGGAGACAAAGGAAAGACCAGTCTGTTCAGTGGTGAGCGTCTCAGCAAAGCGGCGCCCCGCATTGAAGCGTATGGGGAGATTGATGAGCTCAGTTCAGTGATTGGCACCGTTAAGGCGGCCTGGGAAATTGATGCACCGGAACTGGCCCTTCAGATTGATTGGATCCAGGGACAACTTCTGGATGCCGGCGCCTGGATGGCCACGACGCCGGGGGCATCGTCCGCTTCTTTTTTAACGCCCTTTACCCGGGAACCGGCTGAAAAGCTGGAATCGGACATTGATACCATGTCTGAGCAACTACCTGAACTCAAACAGTTTATCCTGCCCCAGGGGCATTTGTCCGCTGCCATGGCACAGACCGCCCGGGCGGTTTGCCGGCGAACCGAGCGACGGGTCATTGCCTTTGTCACCCAGGAAGGCGGCGGCACCCCTGAAACCGACACCCTTGGCAATATACTGGTGTTTTTGAATCGGCTTTCAGATTACCTTTTTGTCCTGGCCCGGTATCTGAACAAGCTGCATGGGATTGAAGATACACCGTGGGTAAGATAAGGTGTATTTCCCCGCTAGTGTCAACCGCCTGCTTCAAAGGTTTCGAGAACCAAACGGGTGCCATCCGTAAAAAATGCCCTGAGGCAGTGCCGGGTGTCGGTACTCCCCCAGGACGAAAATGGCGGTGACGTTTATCTTTTTCGTTATTTTTTGTCTTTTGAGCTGAGTTCTGGAAATTGATGGTAGAAGTATTCATTGACCGGTTTATCTGCTTTGCCTTCTTCGTGTTCCCTTAATTCAACACGGCGGATTTTACCTGAGATGGTTTTGGGCAGTTCATCCACAAATTCAATGATTCTGGGGATTTTGAATTTTGCAAGCACGTCAATGGTGTGTTTGAACAATTCCAGGGCCAGTGCTTTGGAAGGCGTTTGGCCTTCTGACAGAATCACAAACGCTTTGACCAGTTGATGACGTTTAGGGTCCGGTACCCCCACAACTGCTGTTTCCATGACTGCCGGGTGCTCAATCAGCGCACTTTCAACCTCAAAGGGGCCTACGCGGTAATCCGAAGATTTGATCACATCGTCCGCCCGGCCTACAAACCACCAATACCCGTCTTTGTCAAATGAGGCCTTGTCGCCAGTAAAGTATAGACCATGCTTAAAGGCTTCCTTAGTTTTTGATTCATTATCGATGTATTCTTGAAACAGTCCAATGGCACGCCAGTTGGACAGGCGAACAACAATATGGCCGGGTTCATCTGGTTTTGTGATTTGCTTGCCCTCGTCGTCAGCTAAAATCACATCGTACATGTACGCGGGATATCCAAAGGAGCCCAGACGCATTTTCCCCTCCATCCAGGGCGGGTTGCCGATCATACACGTGGATTCGGTCTGCCCGTAGAAATCACGGATTTCACAGCCCGTGGCGTTTTTCCATTGGTCAATGACTTCGGGGTTCAAGGGTTCGCCCGCACTGATGGAATATTTCATGGCGCTCAGATCAAATTGGGAAAGATCCAGACCCACAAAGGCTCTCCATGCTGTGGGCGGTGCGCAAAATGAGTTGACTTTGTATTTGGCAACGGTGGCAATATATTTTTTGATATCCAGAGCGGTAAAGTTGAAGCCGGTGGCAGTGGCACCGAGGTTGAGGGGGGCAAAAAAGCTGCTCCATGCCCACTTGGCCCATCCTGGGGCACTTAGGTTATGGTGGACATCACCGGGTTCAATGCCGATAACCACTGCGGTGGACATGTGGCCTAGAGGATAGGACACTGCGGAATGGCCAACCCGTTTGGGCAATCCTGTGGTGCCCGATGTAAAAAAGCAGAATAGAACATCTTCACTTTTAACGGTGGCGGCTTCAGCCATTGTCGCCTGGTCTAACATGGCGTCTTCATAAGATACCCAGCCCTCTTTTTTGCCCAGAACAATTTTTGCTTTGGGGGTGACATCTGCTTGTCTAAGGGCATCGTCCACCAGGTCGGTAAGGCCTTCGAATGCGATGATGGAATCTGGTGGGTAGGCTTCAAATCTGAAGCGAATTTCTCGTTCGGTCATTGTGGTGGCCGTGGGAACGCAAATCAAACCGCCTTTAATACCGGCAAAGGTGGCAAACCATGTCTGTGGAACAATGGGGGTCAGCATATACAGGTTATCTCCTTGTTCAACCCCCTGGGCCCGCAGGTAATTCAACAGTTTGTTGCCGTTTTTAGCCAGTTCCGTGTAGGTATATTCAGCGGTTTCATCTGAATCCAGATCCGTCCAGAGCAGTGCGTTCTGGTCGCCGCGTTCCTTGACGTGAATCCCTTCAAAAATTTCGGCTGCCCAGTTAAAGGTCTCGGGCAGTTCGGATGTGTTCAACGTCTCGAAGAATTTCTTCGCCTCGATTTCGCGCTTGGACATATCCTGGATCTTATTCAGGGCCATTGCCTCTCTGTAAGTGCTTTCCAACGACATTTGTTCCCTCCGAGTTTTGATTTAAGCCATGGGGTTACCGATCATAACACCCGATTTCCCGTCACCTGATTTAAATATAGTGTTATAAATCCCGCGTAATTTGTACAATCGGTTGAAATCTGATTTTAAATATAGGTGTTTTTGTAGGATGTGATAGTCAATTTCATTCTCATGGTGTAGGTGCATGCGCCTACAAAATCTGTCAACTGTTGTTCAGTGCTTTTTTTCGAAAACTCAAGTATAAGTTGAAAAATAAATCGTGATAAGGGTTGGATTTCTTGTTAGAGGCGTTGTAAGGAATAGGCAGCGTAACTGGTACAGAACAGATACCGATATTAAAATTTAGGAAGGAGAAAAACATGAGAAAATTGTTTTTGTACGCAGCAATGGTTTTGTTGATGATGGCCGGTGTGGCGCAGGCAACGTTGACGACAATTGGAACGGCGTCTTACGACGGGGGGACTTATAATCTGATCTGGGATGATGATAACAATGGTAATTCAGTGGTGTGGCTGGATTATACGAATGCAAGAGCTTCTTGGCTGGCTCAGAGGAATTGGGCATCAAGCCTGGATACAGCACTTAGTGTGACTTTGAATGCCGGCGTCAGTGTAACCTGGACAGATAGCTCCTGGCGCCTGCCGGCGACAGTGGATGGTCCTTATGTATTTGGCTATGACGGCACGACCACGGCAGGGTATAATATTACCAGTTCCGAGATGGGCCATCTGTATTATGAGGAACTGGGGAATATGGGGTATTATGATATCAACGGTAATTATCCTCAACCCGGATGGGGCTTGAATAATACAGGAGATTTTAATAATTTAGTTGACTGGTGGTATTGGTCTGGCACGGAGTATGCAAACTTTCCCTCCGACGCCTGGAACTTTGGCATGAACCGCGGTGGCCAGAACAGCAACTTTAAGACGGGCCTTGAATATGGGTTGGCCGTTCGCAGCGGACAAGTTTCAGTCTCTTCGATACCGGTACCCGGTGCCATCATGCTTTTAGGCGCAGGGCTGCTGTGGGTCGTTGGGTTAGGCAGAAAACGCAGAAGAGACGTTTGATGATTTGAAGCTTTGAATGATTTAATACTTTAAAAGTAACGCGTGGGAAAGTCGCTGATCGGGTTGTATATGCCAAGGCGCTTTCCCACCAGCAGCCGATTCATCAATTATCAAACAGGCTCTGAGCACGGTTACTAATCCTTCATTTGTTCGCCTAATTATCTTCCCAAGGATTTTGTATGAAAGTCTGTGTCATTCACTCAGATCTTTCAAATTTTGTTGTGGGCTGTGCCAGGGTTTGATAAGCCCCAGGGCGGCCCGTGGCCGTTATAAAAATTGGCCGCCATATCTGAAACATTTCTGGTGGTAACAATAACAAGTCGGTAAGGCCTTCGAATGCGATGATAGAATCCGGTGGGCAGGCTTTAAATCTGAAGCGAATTTCACGTTCGGCCATTGTGGTGGCCGTGGGAACGTAAAACAGATCACACGATAAATGAATGATTAAAAGATGGAGCCCAATGGGGCGTTTTTGGGCTTAACACAGATGTCGGATGGGGGTGCTTGCATCAAAGGTGACGGATGTTTAATCCGCTGTTACCATTCCGATAAAACATGTTGTGACGATTTCGAAAATTTATCGAACCCCATCCATCAAAGCGTTTAGTTCTTTTTGAATGCAAAAGTAGATGTCTTCGTCGCTGCCGTATACATCAATCACATCTTTATGATCGATCAGTGTTTCCACCACAAAAGCGGTGAGGTAGAGGCTGGCGATGTTGGGATTGGAAACCAAGGTCCGAAAGGGGGCCACGGCATAGTCGATGTCAAAGTCTTCGGCCCGGCAAAGGGTGTCCAGGCTACGGATAATCTGGTTCTCGATACTGGATTTGCTGACCGTTTCAATGAGTCCGGATTCAATAAGTTTCATGGAAACTTTGTTGCTGAATACTTCTATATTATCCCGGATGGTTCCAATGGTTTTTATTCTTTCCCGTTCTTTGGATGATTCGATTTTTGACAGGAGTTTTGACTCCCTGTTTCCCGTATAAAACATCTTTGCCATGAATATATCCTTACGTTAAAAAGACCGTTAACTTAATATGACAGTCTGTGTAACTCACTCAGATCTTTCAATCTTTGTTGTGGGCTGTGCCTGGGTATCGATAAGACCCAGGACGGCCCGTGGCCGTTACTCAATGTCTGGTTATATTAGAATGCCATATCTTTAGCAAGGTAAAAATAGTTTGATGTTCGGCAAGGGATTATAAATCCTGGAGGATCATTTGAACGCTGTTTGGTTTGAATTTATTGACCTTTAATTTGAATATAATGTTGCTGTAAAAGGTCGGCAGATGTGTTGTGTCCGGCAGGTTGAAATGCAGGGCCTCCACCTGGGTCGTGCCGGATTCTTCCTTGAGGATCATTTTTCTGTGGCATCTGCCGATGATGTGTGACGATGCCACCCACAGGTTCCGGGCCAGGAACAATGGTTCCGGGTTGGCGGTGCCAAAGGGCATCATGGATTCAATGGCGGTGGCCAGCTCGATGGTCATGTCTGAAAGTTTAAGTTCGGCATCTATCTTGATGCGGCTTAAAAAATCGGTTTCGTTGCATTGGGTCTTTAAGTGGTGCGCCAGAGCGGGCTTTAAACGGTTTAATTGTTCTTTTTTCAAGGTGAGGCCTGCAGCCATGGCATGGCCGCCAAATTTTTCAAGCAGATGGGCACTTTCGGTCAGTGCCCGATGAATGTTGATGCGATTGATGCTCCGGCACGATCCCACTGCCTGGCCGTTCTCACCCAGGGCGAGAAGGACAACGGGACAGACATACTTTTTAGACAGGCGAGAGGCGGCAATGCCCAACACGGACTGCTCCCAATGGGAATCCCACATCACCAGCAGTCTGTTGTCCAGCAATCCGGGATCAAGTTCGATGCGGGTTTCAATATCCTGGACGATTTCCCGTTCAATGGATTGGCGTTTTTTGTTCAGCGCTTCCAGCAGCCCTGCACCGGCATCGGCCTGGGCTGGATCGCGGGAGGTCAAATGCGTGACGCAGATTCTGGCGTGGGAGATGCGGCCGGCGGCATTGATGCGGGGAATCAGCTTAAAAGAGATATCATCGGCATCCATGCGATTTAGATCCAGGTGGGCAGACCGGGCCATGGCACGGATACCGAGGCGGTTTCCCTGGACGATTTGTTTTAAGCCCGCCACGCAAAGTGCCCGGTTTTCTTTAATCAGGGGAACCATATCCCCAATGGTGCCGATGGTAAACAGGTCAAGGAACTGAACCAGGGACGGTTCGGGAAATTGTTCCCAGACACCTTCATCTCTGAAGCATTTGCGCAAGGCCATGACCAGGTAAAAGGCAACGCCCACACCCGCCAGATAATCTAAGCCAGCATGGCAATCGGCCTGTTTGGGATTGATCACGGCAAAGGCCTGTGGCAGGGTGTCCGAGGGCTCATGGTGGTCCGTGATAATGACATCAATATCCTCCATGGTGGCCGCTGCCACAGCCTCGTGGGAACTAATCCCGCAGTCCACGGTGATGATCAGGTCTACGTCCATCTCCACGGCCATTTTGATATGGTCGAGCTGAAGGCTGTATCCCTCTTTGGTGCGGTGGGGGATATACCAGGCCGGGGCTGCGTCCACCGTGGCAAGAAATTCATAAATCAGGGAGACCGCTGTGACGCCGTCGGCATCAAAATCACCAAATACCAGAATTTTTTCCTGGTTGATCACGGCGGTATGGATTCGTTTTACCGCTTTGCGCATATCCTTCATGTCAAAGGGGTCTTTTAGACGGCTGAAATCCGGATTCAAGAAAAATTGTGCCTCATGGGGATCGGTGATCCCCCGATCCGCAAGCAGTCCAGCGATTACCGGGTGGCAATTCAGTGCGCTGGCGAGCCTGGATGTGATCTGCTCATCCACGGTTGCATATGTAATCTGGGTCTCCATAGGTCAGTGAGAGGGGTTATATCCCCTGGGCAGACTTCTGTCAATTCATTGAAAATCAAATGCGAGATGGCAATATTCAAGTGAAAATAACATTTGAGTATTCAAGATCAATGAATGGTGGTATGATACGTATCTTTCAATTTTTGTTGTGGGCTGTGCCAGGGGTTGATAAGACCCAGGACGGCCCGTGGCCGTTATAGTGTGCGTTGCCCGATTATATCATGAAGGACCTGCCAAAGAAAAATATGCTGGTGAAGAAATTCAGGGTGGATAAAGCCAAAATCGGTTTTATTCGGTTTATTTTTGAGGCCTATGAGGGGGTTGCTGTCGTGACAACGTTGAACCCGAAAGTGGATGATACCCACGGCCATATTCAACTGACCATTGCCCCGGATCGTCAGGAGACAGCCTTTATGGTGGTTGAGGATTTGAAGAAGGATTTTTATTTTGAAGCCATCTGAGTCGAAAAAAAAGGCATATATCAATACCATTGGATGCCAGATGAATGTGTATGATTCTGAAAAGCTGGCCGGTATTTTGACCGCCTATGGCTATGAGACAACCGATAATATGGATGACGCGGACTTGATTTTATGTAACACCTGTGCCATCCGGCATAAGGCTGAAGAAAAGGCCTTTAGCTTTTTGGGACGATTTGCCAAAGAAAAAAAGAAGCGGTCCCATCTGATTACGGTGATGGCCGGGTGTGTGGCCCAGCAGGAAGGTGAAAAGGCGTTTAACCGGATTCCCCATCTTGATCTGGTGCTGGGGACCCAGGCCTTTGCCCGGTTCGGGACCCACCTTGAGGCCCTGGCCGCAGGAAAGCGGCGTGTCGTGGATACAGCAGAATCCGATGTGATTTTTGAAACCATGCCAGATACCTCAGGCACCTATGAAAATGAAGTGTCCAAGTTTGTGACCATCATGCAGGGGTGTGAGAATTTTTGCACCTATTGCGTGGTACCCTATGTCCGGGGACGGGAAAAAAGCCGTGATCCCCAGGCCATTGTGGATGAGGTGCGTGTCCTGGCACAGGGCGGGATCAAAGAAGTTACCTTGTTGGGTCAGAATGTGAATTCTTACGGGGGAAAGGATGCTGCGGTAAAATTTCCCGAGCTGCTTGAGCGGGTGAGCCAAGTGGACGGCATTGAGAGAATCCGTTTTGCGACTTCCCATCCCAAGGACTTGTCCCAGGACTTGATTCGAACCCTGGCTGAAACCCGCAAAGTATGCAATCACCTTCATCTGCCCGTCCAATCTGGTGCCAACCGCATTCTGAAAAAAATGAACCGGGGGTACACCCGGGAAACCTATCTGTCCAGAATTAAAGCGTTGAAAGACGCCTGCCCACAGATTGCCTTATCCACGGATATCATCGTGGGATTTCCCTCGGAAACCCATGGGGATTTCATGGACACCATGGCCCTGCTGGATGAGGTGGCGTTTGACTCTATTTTTGCCTTTGCCTATTCGGCCCGTTCTTCGGCACCCGCAGCCAGGTTCCCCGATCAGGTAGACGAAACGGTTAAAATGGATCGGCTGAAACAACTTCTGGCGCACCAGGAAATTTACACCGAAAAGAAAAACAAGGCCGCCGAAGGAAAAATCCTTGAGGTATTGGTGGAAGGAGAAAGTCAAAAACCCAGGTCCGGGTTTACCGCATCCTATCCCCACATGAAGCAGATGTTTGGCAGAAGCGAGTCCAATAAGATTGTGCATTTTCCGTCGGACCAGGCCAGAATTGGCGACCTGATCAACATCCGTATTGACAATGCCTATCCCCATTCTTTGTGGGGAGAGGTGGCTGAACGCTGAATGAGACATTAATAAATATGAAAAAGAAATCCTTAAAAATCGGAAGAAATGAACCGTGCCCTTGCGGCAGTGGGAAAAAATTTAAAAACTGCTGCCGAAATAAAAAGGCTGAGGTTTCCCTTACGGATGAATATAAAAAGCGATACGATATTATTTTGAAAACCCCTGAACAGATTGAGGGGATCCGAAAGTGTGGTGAATTGCTCCTTGAAATCATGGACGGGGTTGAAAAAATGATTGTGCCGGGACTGAAAACCGATGCAATCAATACCTTTGTCCATGAAGAGACCATCAAGGCCGGTGCCATTCCTGCCCCGCTGAATTACAGGGGATTTCCCAAGAGTGTTTGTGTCTCTGTTAATGAGGTGATTTGCCACGGCATTCCCGGCGATCGGGTGATTCAAGACGGAGATATTGTCAATGTGGATATCACGCCTATTCTTAACGGGTATTATGCCGATGCCAACAAAACCTTTTTTGCAGGCACACCGTCCCCCCAGGCTGAAAAGATCGTTGCTGTGGCGGCAGAATCCTTGCGCCGGGGGATCAATACCGTGATGCCAGGCGCCACCTTGGGAGATGTGGGCCATGCGATCCAGAGTTATGCCGAGGGCCAGGGCTGCTCTGTGGTGAGAGAATTTGTGGGCCATGGGGTGGGTCTTGATTTTCATGAACCGCCCCAGGTGCTGCATTTTGGCAGACCGGGGAGGGGCGTGACCCTGGTGCCGGGCATGGTGTTTACCATTGAACCCATGATCAATCTCGGGAAAAAGGAACTCCATATCCTATCGGACGGTTGGACCGCCGTGACCAATGATGGGTCTTTGTCCGCCCAATTTGAACAAACCATACGGGTCACTGAAAACGGATGTGAAAGCCTGACGCCGTATCCGCTTTCGAATGTGTGATAGAATCTGAATGAGGTGAGTTGATTCGCGTATGTTGAGCAGGTTGTTTTCAATGGGGTATATTGGGTTTATCGGGATCACCTCGGCTGTATTCTTCTGTATTGCCGTGGTGATTCGAGTGTTGACATTCCCCTTTGACCGCCGTCGGATCATCACCAATCTGTTCAGTGCCTTCTGGGCGTCGGTGTACACCTGGTGCATGCCGGTCTGGGGCGTCAAAATCATTGGCCGGGATAAGCTGTCCTGTCGCAACACTTATGTCTTGGTTTCCAATCACCAAAGTCAGCTGGATATCCTGGTTCTTTACCGCCTGCTGTTTCCCTATCGGTGGGTGTCCAAGTCGGAGGTGTTCCGCCTGCCCTTTATTGGCTGGAACATGAGGCTTAACGGTGACATTCCCCTGAAGCGGGGCGATAAAATCAGCATTTCCCAAATGATGACAAGGTGTGAAACGCTGCTTAAAAATAATATTTCCATCTTTTTTTTCCCCGAAGGCACCCGGTCCAATGACGGGCGGCTTAAACGTTTTAAGCCGGGGGCGTTTATCCTTGCCAAGGCGGCAAAGGTGACCATCCAGCCCATTGTTCTGAACCATACCCGCCAAGCCCTGCCGAAACATTCTTTCACCACCCGTGGGAAACATGAAATGGTGGTGAAGGTGTTAGATGAAATCCCATACCATCGCTTTAAAGAGATGGACGCTGTGGATATTGCACACATGGTCCAAAAGACCATCGGTGCCCACGTTCATGAAATGCAGACACCTGATTCTCTGAATTGATTTCATCTGTCAGATTGTTTTCACCACGGATTGCCGGGCGGGCGGGATTGACCGCCATGGTTAACGCGTCATGGGGGTGATTTATGCCTTGTCTGTCATGAACCGCTTAAGATAGGGATAGGCTTGGGACAGCACCATTCCCGAAAACATGAAACAACACCCCATAAAGCTGCGGGGGCTCAATATTTCATTGAGGAACAACCATCCACCAAGGGCGGCAAAGGCACATTCCAAGCTCAGGATAATTGCGGCATGGGCTGGGTCCCCATGTCTTTGCCCCACCACCTGGAGAGTGAATGCAATCCCAACCGAACCCACGCCGCCATAAAAAATGGGTATGGCCGCCTGGCGGATGCCATCAAGGGTGATGGTTTCAATGGTAACGGCTGTGATCATGCTGAACACAGAACAGCAAACGAATTGGATAAACGCCAGTTTTATGGGATCGGTGTTCCGGGAGAACGCGCCCACGACCAACACATGGCCGGCCCAGAAAAATGCGCCGATAAATACCAGTAAATCACCGTGGGCAATGGTGAACGAATCGGTGATACAAAGGAAATACAACCCTACGGCAGCCAGCGCTGCCCCCACCCAGGTGCCGGTATCGGGCATCTGCCCCCAAAACAGTCCCAGCAGAGGAACCATGACCACATAAAGTCCTGTAATGAATCCCGCATTTCCCGCCGTGGTGTAAACGATCCCGATCTGCTGGAGCGAGGCGCCTGAAAAAAGGAATAGGCCTGCAATCAGCCCCCTTAAAACCAGCGGTTTAAATTCTGAGTCTGGCGGTGTGATGCCGGTGGATTTTTTCTGGCGGTCTAGAACCACAATGAGCGGAATCAGGGAGAGGCTGCCCAAAGCAAACCGGATACCGTTGAAGGTAAAGGGTTCCATATATTCCATGCCCACGCGTTGGGCCGCAAACGCCATTCCCCAGATAATTGCGGCAATGAGCAGTAATCCGTTGGCCTGCAATTTTTTTACATTCATAACATCACACCCTTTCCGATGAAAAACAGGAGACGATTAAACATCAAATCACTTGCATACTAAATGGCCGCGCGCATGGCATCAATGGTTTTTTTATAATCCGGGGTGTTGAAAATAGCGGAGCCCGCCACAAAGCAGCGGGCGCCGGCCTGGTAAATAGCCTGAATATTTTTGGCGCTGATCCCGCCATCCGCCTGGATAATCGCATCTGAACCATGGGCCTTGAGCATGGCGGAAAGCTGTTTGATTTTTTCAATGCTGGCATCAATGAATTTTTGGCCGCCAAAACCGGGATTCACACTCATGACCAGGACAAAATCCAGCTGATCCACAATATATTCGAGACCGGCCAAGGGGGTGGCCGGGTTCAGGGCCACACCCGCTTTTACGTCCAGGCTTTTGATCAGCTGCAAGGAGCGGTGCAGGTGGGGACAGGCTTCAATATGAACGGAAATGTAATCCGCGCCGGCCTTGGCAAATTCCGGGATCATGGCATCGGGGGTTTCAATCATCAAATGGACGTCCCGTACCAAACTGGATGCTTTTTTACAGGCGTCTACAATGATGGGGCCGTATGTGATATTCGGCACAAACTGCCCGTCCATGACATCAATGTGGATCCAGTCTGCACCGGCATCTTCCACACGGTTGAGTTCCTGTCCCAGACAGGTAAAATCGGCAGATAAAATGGAAGGGGCGATGAGGGTCATAAGTCTCTTCTCCTGTTTAGTTACATCGTTTTAGTCTGGCGGTGAAAAATCCGTCCATGTCAGTGTGGGCGGGGTATGTTTTGAAAGAGAACCGTGGTGCTTCAGGTGCTGAAAATATGGGCAGCCGCCGTTGAAATCCATCAGGGTCTGCAGTGAAATCCTTTCGTTTGGCCAGAAAATGGTCTATCACGCCGTCATTTTCTTCTGGTTCACAGGAGCATACGGCATAGACCAGCACCCCGCCCGGCGCCACCAGATTGGCGGCAGCGTTAAGCACTTTTTTTTGAAGGGCCGCCATTCGCTGGATATCATTTTGCCGCCGCCGCCACCGAATGTCAGGGTTTCTGCGCAGCACGCCAAGGCCGGTGCAGGGGGCATCCACAAGGATACGCTGGAAATACCCGCCCATATCCGAAAGCCGGACTTTGGTAATATCAAAGGAGACCGGGCGAATCAAGGTGAGGCCCAAGCGTCGGGCTTCTGCAATGAGGCCTTTTTGTTTTCCGACATCGGGATCATTTGCCACAAGGTCGCCTTTGTTTTCCATTAATTGGCCCATGTGGCAGGTTTTGGTGCCAAGGCCTGCACAGGCATCCAGAACCCGTTCCCCAGGTCGGGGATCAAGCAGGATGGTGACCAGCTGGGCTGCTTCGTCCTGGACCTGAAACCACCCTTGGTCAAATCCGGGTAGGTGAGAAACCGGTCTGCCAAGAGTTTTAATGTTAATTCCTGAGTCACTGTAATGGGTCGCATCTGCAATGATTTCCTCTCCCACCAGGGCGTTCAGCATTTCATCCCGTGATACCTTTAAAGGGTTTACCCTCAAGGTGATGGGAGGGATTTCAAGGCTTGCAAGGCCTAATTTTTGGGTATTTTCTCGGCCAAAGGCAGATACCCATCGTTTACCTAACCATGGTGGGATACTGCAGGTGGCGGTCAGCCAAGCCGTAAATTTTTTTTGTTTATCCGGCAGGGCAATGGTGGGATATTCGGCAGCGGCCTTACGAAGTACCGCGTTGATAAATCCTGCCGTTTTTTTGCCCACTTTTTTCTTTGAAAGTTCCATGGTGGCATGGATGGCCGCAAAATCAGGAATTCGGTCCAGGCAGACCAGTTGAAATACACCAAGGCGCAACAGGGTCAGGATTCTGGTATCAATGCGGTCAATGGGGCGATGGGAACAGGCCCGGATGATATAGTCCAGTCGACCCCGGTGACGCAGCACGCCAAATACCAGGGCATTGCACAGGGCCCGGTCCTGGGGGGCCAATGCGTCTAAAGATGCCGACGCTTTGTCAATGGCCCGGTCCAGGGTTGTATTTTTTTTCTGGCCAGATTCAAGCAGTTCAAAGGCCCGGGCCCTTGGATTCGTTGTTTTAGAGTCCTTGCACATTGCTTTGAGTCATTTGTTAACCAAACCGGGCCGGCAGGTCAATGGTATGTCCCCTGAGAAAGGCATCTGCCGTGAGACGTTTGCCCGAGCTCCCCATCAGTTCAAGGATCAACACGGTATTTTCACCGGTTGCCACGGATATGCCTGCGTCGGTGCAGGCAAGTATCTCACCGGGGACGGCATCAGTTTCGAGGGCAGGCCCCGGAACGGCCTTGAAAATTTTCATTCGCTTTCCCCCAAGGTGGGTAAATGCGCTGGGCCAGGGTGTCATGGCATTGATATGGGCACAGACCGCTTTATTCGTTCGGCCCCAATCGATTTCACCATCTGATTTTTTCAGCATGGTGACATAGGTGGCATTGTCGTGATCCTGGGGGACTGGGGTGAGGTTCCCGGCATTGGCCTTGTGGATGGTTTCCACGATCAGGTCTGCCCCCATCTGCGACAGCCGGTCGTGAAGGTCCTGGGCGGTTTCGTCAGGATCAATGGGGGTGGTCGACTTCAGCAGTATGTCGCCGGTATCCATGCCCTTGGCCATGACCATGGTGGTGACGCCGGTGTTCTTGTCCATATTCATCACTGCCGCCTGGATGGGGGCCGCACCCCGGTATTGAGGCAAAAGGGAGGCATGGATGTTGATGGGATAGATCCGGGGGATATCCAGGAGTTTCTGGGACAAAATCTGGCCAAATGCCACCACCACAAAATAATCCGGGGCCAAGGCGCTCAGTTTTTCTTTGCCTTCTTGGGTGTTGAGTCGTTCGGGTTGGTAAACTGGCAGACCAAGTGCTTGGGCCGCAACTTTGACAGGGGAGGGGGACCGCTTTTTTCCTCGCCCCTTGGGCCGGTCGGGCGGGGTGACCACCAGACAAATCTCAATGGTGTGGTCTTCAGCCAGGGCGTTGAGGGGGGGCACCGAAAATGCTGGGGTGCCCATAAAAATAATCCGGGTTTTAGTCATGAATGGATGCGTCTTGGTTTTTATTTTTTCTTTTTGAGCTGTTTTAACCGTTTTTTTCTGTACATGGCCCGCTTCAAGGATGAGATTCTGTCAATGAACAGCACCCCGTCAAGGTGGTCTATCTCATGCTGCATGATCACCGACAAAAGACCGTCGGCATCAAATTCCAGTTTTTTACCATCAATATTCAGTGCCCTTACCGTTACCCCGATATGACGCTTTACGTCGGCTCTGTAATCGACAACGCTCAGGCACCCTTCATTCTCGGAAATAAATGTCTCTTTGCTTTTGGCAATGATTTCCGGATTGATCAATGCCGTAAATTCTTTTTTCTGATCCGGTGCCTGATCCAGGTTGGCATTTGTCTCTTCATCGCCTTCTGGTGCAGGCAACGCTGCCCGTGCATCATACACAATGATTCGTTTGTTGACACCCACCTGGGGAGCCGCCAGGCCAATACCGGAATCATGGAACATGGTTTCGCCCATGTCATCGATCAGTGTAAGGATATCCGCAGTAATATCGGTTACAGGGGTTGACGGTTTGGCCAAGGAGGGTTCCGGGTATTTGACTATATCTAACACCGCCATTTTATTTCAGGATCTCCTTTGCTTTGTCTATGTCTGCCTCAATTTGCTGTGACAACGCGTCAATGCTGTTGAATTTTATTTCATCCCGGAGCCGGGCTACCATATTCACACGAATGCGGGTGCCATAGAGGTCCCCTTTAAAATCAAGGAGATGAATTTCAATGGTGAACTTTTGGTCGCCGAAAGTGGGTGAATAACCGATGTTGGCCACCCCTTTGTAATGGCCGAGATCCGTTTCCACGGTAACGGCATATACCCCGAGTTTGGGACACAGCTCATCATGGAGTTTAATATTGGCTGTTGGAAATCCCAATTGACTTGCACCCCGGTTGCGGCCTTTAATCACCTTCCCCCGGATCTGGTAGTGGCGGCCAAGGTATCTCATCGCCTCCTCCACCCGGCCTTCCATGACAATTTCACGGATGTGGGTACTGGAAATGCGCTCTTTACCGGTTTTTGTATCATTGACCCAGTCAACAACAATGGTCTCAAATCCCAAAATGGTGCCTTGGGATTGCAATAGGTCAATCGTGCCGGACCGGTTTTTGCCAAATGAATAATCCCCACCGATGATAACCGCTTTGGTGCCAAGGGTTTCAACCAGGATTTTTTCTATGAAATCCTGGGCAGAAATTGCGGCAAATGCTCTATCAAAGGGAATACATAACAGAACATCAATCCCGGATTGTGCAATCAGTTCCAATTTTTGATCGTGCCGGGTGATCAGTGGGGGGCTTGAAATACCCAGGGCTCTCAGGGGATGGGGCTCAAAGGTCATGGCCACGGATGTCCCTTTGATTTCTTTTGCTTTTTCAATGGACTGAGATAACAGGGCCTGGTGCCCTTTATGGACGCCGTCAAAGTTGCCGATGGTCACTACTGCATTTTTAAACGGCGTGTCAATCACATCCAAATGTTCAATTAATTCCATGTCATCCTTTAGATGGTATCAAATCTTGTTGACGCAAGTCACAATGGGGGGAGGGGCCGTCCTGGTCTTTCACCTTGGTTCGCCCACAACAAATATAGAAAGAACCGAATGGGTTTGCATCGGTCTTTCATATAAAAATTCAAGTCGACTCAACCAAATTAATATCTAACCCAACATTTATATCCCAACCGTCACTTGAACGCAACGCTTAAATAACTGTTATCGCGTGTGAAGAAACCTGATATCACAGCGGCAATTAATTTGTATGCTTATGCTTCAAATAATCCAATTATAATAGGGGGTATCTCGTTTTAAAAGGGCGAGCAAAACTCGGATTGAAGAATAAGTGAGAAAGCGGTCTAAGCCTGATCCCTACTAATAATGATACCGGCAAGCCAGTATTCTGATTTTTTCATCAAACACCTGATAAACCAACCGGTGTTCCCGGTCGATTCGGCGTGATCAACATCCAGCCAGCTCATGCTTGAGGGGTTCGGGCTTGCCCGTCCCTTCAAACGGTCGACGCTGGATCTCCTTGATGAGCTTAACGATCTTCTTTGCTTTTTTTCTGTCCTTTTCGATCCACCAGGCAAGGTCTTCAAACCCGTTG
>PDWJ01000738.1_pt1 | contig 86313 bp, 74 predicted proteins | sample 1430881 | NCBI WGS metagenome assembly PDWJ01 (sample SAMN01162460, study PRJNA174530) | Oral metagenome, whole genome shotgun sequencing project. | biome: Marine environment; feature: Marine mammal; material: Swab sample of the gingival sulcus; isolation source: swab sample of gingival sulcus...
CACACCGACACCAAACCGGGTCGCTACCTCGGCAATCGTCAGATTATCTCGCTTACGTACCAATAAAACCTGACGTCGAAAATCAATTGAATAGGTCATCATTTTCAATATAATCAATTTATATGAGCTTGGATTAATTTTTTATTTTCCCAAAATAACTAGCACCATTGGTTACTAACCTTAAGGCGAGGCTTTTATAGTGGAGCAGGTCGTACTCCATTTTCCTTATTTATTTATATGAGCCACAATGTAGCTCAATTATTGCTGTGAGGTTTACCATGCCTGCCAATGCGGCAGTCCGTGCGCAGATTGATGAACAGATCAAGGCAGAAGCGGCTGCCGTGTTAGCCACTATGGGGTTGACGGTATCCGATGCGTTTCGCTTGATGATGATACGGATTGCTGCCGAGAAGGCGTACCGTTTGAGCCCCTGGTGCCTAATGAAACCACCCTAGCGGCTATGCGGGAGGCGCGCGCGGGTGAATCTCAAACGCTTTAATAGCGTAGAGGCGCTGATGGCTGACCTGCATGCGGAGGATTGAGCGAACCAGTCAATTCAAGCGCGATTAAAACGCGAAGCGAAAGGTCGGCATCGCGCAACACTTGACGAGGATCTGACAGCGGTTCTCAACGCGCTAGCTTGCGATCAACCGCTTGAACCACGACACCGAGACCACGCACTGACTGGCGATTGGCAGGATCATTGCGACTGTCACGTCAAGCCCGACTTGGTGCTGATCTATCGCAAGCCTGATGAAGAGCGCCTGCAACTCGTGCGCCTTGGCTCGCATAGTGAACTGGGCTTCTAGTTTTCAAGTAATGGTAAGGGGTCGGAAGTCCAAAAAGGCAATCCAGCCGAAACCCTACTCTCCGTGATGGCTCGTATATTTCACTGGGCGAAGTCATTGCGCGAGAGTGCTTGACCCATAAAGGATGCATATCCCAGATCCCTCTGTTGTTAGGGACTTAGTGTTTTTCGCGTTCAGCTAAGAGAGTATCGCCGGCCTGTTTCCACTTAACCCAGCGTTCAGGTTCATCGATCTGAGCCATCCCCAGGAGTGCCCCGAGGAGTGCCCCGAGGAGTGCACCACGATCCTTCTAAGCGAGGCCGGCCAACTCAAACAACGCCCCCAGTTCAATCAAATGGCGAGTTCAAGCTTTACGGGCCGCCTCCTTCTCAGCATTGAACATCTTAGCCACTTCACCGCGCGCTTTCTGGGCCTGAACATTGGCCTTCTCAGCACGGATCAACACCTTGAGCTTACGTTCTTCTTCCGGAGAGCGGTCCGGCTTATCCAGCAACAGCAATAACTGATGTTGCGGCTCACTGATTGATTTTAGATTACGCAGATGTGCGACACAATTGGTCAACCATTCAGGCATGACTAATTGCTCCTATAATATCTTCTTGAGAGTTTACCCAACCCCGACAAGAAAGCTAGCTCTGAAGCTCGGTTATCCATCCCGATATGGCTACCCGAGGCCAGCCTAATCAACCTGAGCTGTTTCACAGGACAATAGACTGAGAGCAAGTGCTATGGTAGTATCCTTTTATCAAAAAACTCGTATCTTTTGATAAAATGCGCGCATATGACTTGATTTATATCAATCCATAATCTCATATGGCAACAGTCTTTTTATGTTGTGGTGAATGAATATCGTTACTTTATTTTTGATGTATTTCAATCATATACGATAATTAGATATTCTAGTTATTTTCATCTATATCATATTTTCCTTTAAAATCTTTGAAAATCTTCTTTACACCAGCTTCTTCATTTATTCCGATAAGATAAGTTACTATATCTTTTGTAATCCAGCATAAGATGGAAAGACCGAAAGCTAAAAAAGGATCTCGTAACAGGATATAAAATACAATGATCAGTAACGAGAAGAAATAGGTCGCCATAATGGAACCTATCTGAATGCCTTATCAAAGGCGACATCAGATGCGGTAGCAGCAGCACCGAACCCAAAAATTACAATGAATGCTCCGACACAAATCACGCTGGTAGCAGCGCAAATAGTTCCAGCCGCAGCACCTCCAACTACACTGCCTATCATGCCACCTCCTAAAATAGCTGATTGGTTCGCGGCTTCTAATGCTTTGTCATCAGCAATAGACACTGTATATACGGAGATGGCGATTGAAAGTACAAATAGAAATTTTCCTGCACGGCCCAGATTTTTGGCTAACGCATTTTCTTTGAAATTGGGTCTTCCGGCTGCTCTAACTATCTCTAAATAAACATTATTCTTTCGAGATTGTGTTTTCAGTTTCTCAAAATCCATTCCATAGATTTCTTGTGAATACTTGTTTAGAGGCCAAGTTAGGGTCTTGCCTTCTCGCTTTTTGCTACGTACGTAGGCTAATACAGGTTCAGAAGTCCGTGTAGTGCGTATTAGTTCCATCAGACTGTTCCGCATCTCCTGGGCGATCTTCATCGCACTTTCAGCGGTTCTCTTTCCTGATTTCACCTCCTGAAGGAGATCTTGCGTTGCTGCTTTCATCTGCCGATTGTAGGCAAGCAAGCCGTCCTTGCTCATCTGAGATAAACCGTATGGCAAAGTTTTGCGCTGTGCTTTCTAGTCCGAAAAGCGCCCTCTCAAGAGTTTGCTGTTCAGCTTCATTCATGCTCTCGTAGACATGCTAGGGGCTGTTGCCATTTCACATGGATAACCACTGAAATGCACATGCCATAGCCACCATGGATTCAAAATTTCTTTTCAGTTTATCCTACCGAGTAGCAATCGCTCGGTAATGCTTTAACCGTGCAAACTGGTTTTCAACGAGATGCCGCATTTTGTACAAGTGCCCGTCAATATCCTTATTTCCAATTTTAGAATTACACTTTCCTGGTATCACTGGCACTGAGTTTTTACGACGGATCTTTTCCCGGAGCATTTCCTTGTCGTAGCCTTTATCTGCAATGGTAGAACCGGAGAGTGGTGAGTGATCAAGCACACTATCTGCGGCACTTGAATCATGGGCTTGCCCTCCTGTAATTTCAAAATACACAGGCAGCCCAAAGCCATCTACGACCACATGTATTTTGCTTGTATTTCCGCCTCTACGGGGGCCTACAGCCTGACACCCGCCTCCAGATGCCCCAGCACTATGCTGATGAGCTTTTACATAACTGCCATCTATGAATCCCCATTCCAGGTCAGGGTCATCGACCAGTACATCTAACGCTTTTTTCCAAATACCTTTGGTTGACCCGTTGTTGAATTTCTTATAAACAGCATTCCAGGAACCCAGGTATTCAGGTAAATCTCGCCACGGTAATCCTGTTCGTAATCGATAAAACATACCTTCCACCATTTTGCGAAGGTTACGCTTGTCATAAACACCAAAACCGTAACAGCGCTGACCGGCGAGGGCATAGCCATGCGTGCGGGACATAGCGTGTGCAAACCCGCGCTCGTCAAGATAAACGATGACGCGACCTGCGGCTTCATACGCCTTTATTTTTTCCAGAAAGAACCGCCGTGCGCCTGCGTCCGCCCGGGGATGGCGGCGTGTTTTTTTTATAGTGGCTATTCATGCGCCGCAGCGCATGACCGATCCCTTTCTCACTCACCCCCAGCCTTCGTGCCCGCTCGGCCTGATAGGCATCAGGATACATCCGCACATCCCGCGCCAGGGCGATCCGATCAATCCGTGTTGCCGGCTTGTTGCGTCCAGGTTGTGGCTCGAGCTTCTTGAGCCACCGCACCACGCTCGCCACACCGACACCAAACCGGGCCGCTACCTCGGCAATCGTCAGATTATCTCGCTTACGTACCCATAAAACCTGACGTCGAAAATCAATTGAATAGGTCATTAATTTTAATATAATTAATTTATATGAGTTTGGCTATATACTGTAAGATAACTACTTTGAGTTATCAGTTTCAAGTGATTGCTGATTCTCGCACTGTTATTATACTGCAAGATAACTACAGGAAATTTATAAGCTAACGGAGTGGCGAGCGCGAAGCATCTGCGGCAACTTTTATGGTAGATGGATTTCCGTTTGCTGCAGGATCATGGACAGGAGCGTTTGTCCGTTTTTACGGTATAGGGGGGTATTGACTGATGAAGAAGTTTTGGCGACAGTGGTTGCTGGTAATAACAGTGGTTTCTTTAGGGCTAGTTTTCCTTCTAACATTTAATACACTTGGTGATGAGGCACATATGTCAATCAGCTTTGACCAATCGCAGTGGAAGAATGAAGAACAGATCACTGAGGAGCCGTACATCCGTTTACAGATGATCAAGGATGTGATGGATAACCACTTATCCCGCGGTTTATCCCGCGACCAGGTGATCGCGAAGCTTGGCCAACCTACAGAGACGCCTTACTTTCGAGATTACGATCTGGTCTATTGGCTTGGAGCAGAACCGGGATTGATTAGTATAGACTCCAAGTGGTTAGTCATAAAACTCGACAGTCAAAATGCTGTTGCCGATTATAAACTGGTCACAGACTAAATGCTAACCACTAACTTATACAGAGGCTTGAAATGGGAACTGTTATTAAAGGCTATATTACTGGCCTTACTCCTGCAGAAAAATGGTTTTTATTGACGCATCCACATTTGATTAGCACGATCAAAGAAGATGCTGACAAAGCAAGTGCTGAGTCACAGCGGCGATATTCAGGACAGGGTTTACATAATGGGAATGGTGATGCATTTCGACACTGCTTCTGGTCCGCTTTATTGTCCCGCGATATCGGTCCAGACAATGCTCGCGCCTTTACCACAGCACACGAGAATTATTCCGATAATCCTGCTGGGGAGCGTGCTATGGATTTGCACAATAACAATGTTGGCATCCAGATCGGCCAGACCTTTTCTAATGAAACCGATACTGGTCTATCAAATCGGTGTGCGGCCGCATTAGCGAACGGACAGTTGCTTACGGTACCGCCTTCACCGGGCAACGCCTACGACTATTGAGCGACCATATCATATATATCAGCTAGAGATGAGTGAAGCAAACCCTATTTTTCTGGATTACTGGAGCGTAGCTCAGCTCCGCTGATTGCCGGCGGCGCAGCCGCCGGCAACGCTTAAGTTCACGGCGAGTGAAACAAGTCCGGTGAAACGACTTGTTATGCGATATTTTCAGTTGTGCATAGCTTCTTTCAGAATATCGGCTACGCACTGATTTAAGCTTTTACCTTCTGCAGCAGCTTTTGTTGCTACATCAGCATGTAGTTCTGGTGATACCCGTAAATTGAACTTCCCAGAATATTGTTTTTTCGGCTCAACTCCTTCTTCTTGACACATTTTCAAAAAGATTTTTAGAGAAGTTTCTCCTTCCTTGCGGAGTTCTGCAATATTGGTTGCATAAAAATCTGCCCCTCCGTTTAACGAAGTAAACTCTCCACGAAACATTTCAATTTCTGGGTCATATTCTACTACCGCTTTATATCCCTGAATTTCCATCGTGTTCATCAAAAGATATTGTATTAGGTTGAAATTCATTTTTTATGATGTATTTGGATTAGATGATGATGTTTTAAATGAATATGGTGGAGATTCGTGGTACTCTTCAGATGCAGCCATTGGAATTACAGCGTGGTGGCAATTACAGCATCAGCACGGTCTTGCTCCTTTGGTAACTAGAATTGTTTTAGAAAAAGATTATGAAGCTCCCGCAATATAGAGAAAGTGGTTTGCATTGGAAAAAAGCAGCCTTACCTGCCTGTATACTAGGTCTTCTATTTTGCCCACTTGCTTATGTAGTAATAGGTGCTTTATCTGGATTCTCTTTTATTCTTTCAGCAATACTTATACCTCCTTTATTAATAAGCACAGGCTACTTAACTTATAGTTACATATTTTCAGAAACAAAAGAAAAAACTTCTTGGATAAAAAATTCTATAGAAGGCATATGTTGGGTAATTATAATTTTCTTTATTTACGTAATATCAAATTTCACTTTATTTACTCTTCTTGAGAGAGTAGGTTTTTTTGCATTATTATACTTTATAACAAATGCTATTTTTATTATTTTTACTTTATTCTATAAAACGAATCTAGAAGATAGGCTTGGGAAAATTCCGGAAAGTATTTCTTTGATGTTATCTGCTTTAATTATTCTGACCGTTGTAAGTTTAGGTGCAACTTATTTGTTAACTAATTCAAGTTTTATATAGAAAATTCGGTAAAAAAATAATAGACTTCTTATCCTATTGTAATCCGCCCATTTTAAACCGCAGTTATAAGTAGAGGATTATGCGGCCATTAATAACCGCCTTGGCGGAATGCCACCAATAGCCATATCTGACCGTTCATTGTTGTACTACCATTGCCACCGAGTTGCAAGTATTTGAGCTTGCTTAATGCTGTCGAAGTTATGCATATCCAGCCATTCATGCCGTACAGTACGATTAAACTGTAAATACCCCATATATAACACAGTCACTTCGTAGAATATTTATGCTGCATTCCTGTACTCAATCGGTGTCATATCATTGAGTGAGCCATGTGGCCGTTCGTTGTTGTAAAGCTCAATCCAGTCTTCTGTTATCTGCTTCACTTCATTTAAGTTATTGAAGATATAACAGTCCAATACATCATCTCAGATAACGAGTAACGCGCAATGAGGGCATGCTAGTCGCCACTTCAATGCCTACCTAATACTTCGCAATTAAAATCATCAATGACATTGAATGTACGGAACCGGAATGACTTGCCTAATGCGCCTGGCACTGTCAGAGGCTCCGGGTTGCGAGTGGGCAGCCGTCGTTCCGACTTTCTCCTCAGGTTGAGTTTCAGCTCAGTATAAACGCGATACACGCGCTTGTGATTCCAACGATGGCCTGGCTTTACTCAACCGCTTAAAACACTTAGGAAACCCCCAGCGTTGATGCTTCTCGACTAGCCCGTTAAGTGCATCAATGATTTAATGGTTTCATTGTCATCGTTTAATATAGGCTCGTAGTAGTACGCTGTGCGGCTTATACACACGACATCGCAGCTCTTTAACACGCTAATGCTATATTGCACCTGTAACTCGCGTGCCCAGACTTTGCGCTCTGCTACAGGTGCTACAGCTTTTTTATGATATCTGCCTACATCTATGACTTAAGGCTTAGCTCTGCATACATTTGCTTCAGCCGACGGTTCTCTTCTTCGAGCTCTTTCAATCGCTTAACGTCTGACACTTCCATACCACCGTATTTTTCCCGCCACTTATAAACTGTTGATTGGCCAATACCGTATTGGCGGCATATCTCTTGTATCGATAAACCAACTTCCGCTTCCTTCAGTATCGCCACAATCTGGCTTTCAGGTTTTCTCTTTTTCATCGTAAAATTCCTTTCAAATAGTTTAAAAAAAATTCTACGAGTAAGCTGTTTCATTTTAGGGGATAGTTACAGTAATAAGTACTGGTTTCTATAAATATCACGCTACCAGTTTATACGGCAAAGCCGTATTTTGGCAAGGGCGGGTTTAAGACGTGTAACGCTGTAATAACCGTGCGGAACAAAGCGTGGTAAAGTGAACGAAGCGCGAGCCACGCTTTGTGGAGTCCGGTTGATTACCTTGTTATGTATTTTTTTACTGCCACCATTAGCACTACAATAAAAATTGATGATGCTAAGTAACCCAGCAATACATTGGAGAATATAATCGGAGCAATATCCATTTGTTGGGACTCGGTCAAATACGGGAATATTATTTTGTTATATGAGAATAAATAAATACCAAAATTTATTACAAACGCAAAAATGACTAAAAAAGCAGATAAAAATAGTGACTTCATTTCACCTCCCAGAACCAGATTTGCTTGCTGCGATTTAGGTCTGATACCGCACCAAAGAATTCATATACTGGCTTGAAAAACATACTGCTGCTTGTGATTTTATCCTTATCCCATAGATCGATATGATCTCCACTTCTGGTCTCTTCGGATTCATTTCCATGAGGCCAATAGTCTTTAAAAAAAATTATACCGGTTTTATCGGCCAGTTCCTTTTGTAAAGTTTTAGGATTTACTCGGATCATTTGTCCAAAGTCTCTCGGCGGAGACGCCTTCAAGCCCTTTGCAAGATCCTCAGCTAACAAAATATGTTTGGTGCCTAAATGAGACCAATATCTATTCCCATTATAACTGGAAATATTAATACCGGACTTGATCAGGCATTCGCTAAGCATAATTGCACAATAATCACTGAAAGGCTTATTACTGCTATCCTTTTTCTTACTAAAGCATTTTGCTGGCAACGATTTTTTTATCCGGGTAGTTATTCCATAACACCTTAAACTTACTCATGGCTTTCCTCTGCTGGTTCTTATCTTGATACATAATCGCGGCTCAGCTCTGCTGATTATGCTTTTAAATTCTATGCAACAGATTAATTTGACTCGTTTTAAACTTTTCAATAGCTGATAACGTATACTCAAAAATTATCGATAAAAATACAAGCAATACTCCTACTTTCTTTGTATTCCAATTTATAGCTGATCTGGAATATTTGCCATATAGTGAGGAACAAAACCAAACTTTTGAATTATTTTGTTCAGCTCTTCTAAAACTCTTTCCCTCTTCTCCGGTTTGCACCACTGTGTTCTGACATAGTTAATTTCATTGTGCAGTTCTTTTTCGTATTTTTTGCATAGCGAACATGTTTTTGGGAATGAATCTACCCAAAATTTATAGTCTTCATACCACATCTTTTGTTTTTCTTTTGAAAATGTGAAGTTTTCATTGCAGCATTCGCATTTGATTATTGCGTCAGCGTACCAGAATCGGGGGCAGACGGAGTAATTCTGTTTGCCTATATCCGCTTTGATAGCTTTCTCATAGTCAACACAGATAGCACTATAAAAGAGATACCTTGGCATGAGTTCTGCTTTGGTTTTTCCAAAAATGTCCATGCTATTTCCTTAGCATAATCGCGGAGCTGAGCTACGCTCCAGTCACCGCTTGCACCGCAACAAGTCACTGGAGCCGACTGCGGTGTTTCTGCCTCGCAAGCTACGCTTGCTCCGCTTCACTCGCAGCTCAGCTCTGCGGTTATATTCTTCAGTTTATTAGTGATCTGGCTAATAGTAATCCGTTTCCTGGGTTTTCCCCGATTCTTCGAACTGCATATGGCCACCAATCACGACCGAATGGAACATATAAATCAATATTTGTCAGGAATTTTGCGGCATCCATCTTCCTCGCCACGTTCTCTTCTACCAAATCAATGGTATTTACATACTCACTAAGGTAAAAAAGTGAACTTCGAATTTGGTGTTTTAAGCTTAGGCTATTATTAACCCGGCGGGCAAACAGGCTTTATCTTAACATTTTAACCATCTGAATTTACGTATAGTTAACTTTGAAGAACAGTATATTAATGCCCGCCGGGTTAACAGCAATAATCGACTGCTTCAGCAGCATCCTTACCTGCCACATACATCATCGAAATCGATGATGCGGCACGGTTGCTCTGCATGAAGTACTTGATCTTTTCTGATCGTGCCAGTGAAATCATTATTGTCTGCCAAAATCGTCGAAACACTATTAATCTCCACTATAACAAGCAGACAAATTGAAGCTAAAACACATCGTATACTCGCTTCACTTATCAAAACTAACGACTGACCCAGTTAGCCTGAATATTTGTAATCACCACCTCCAAAATTAATGCCACTATGCACTCGTGACAACAGGATCAAATGCGTCCCGCAACAGTTTCTCTATTAATTCTCCCCAACGTTGACGCGGATTTTCCTGCCAAAAGGTCGCATTGGGTCGGCAATCAAATTTCTGTTTATAGACTGCCAAAACTAATACGACGAGTGCTAAAACAAAGGCCAGAATCGGCTTAGGTACACCCATAAATGGTAAAATCGCCAGCATAAAAAAAGTCAGACCAATAATCCATCCCCAGGGAATTGCCATACAGTAATCAATCTCAAAATGCTTGCCATCACGATTAATTACAACCCGTATCGGCCAATCGTCATGCAGTAAAAAGGCGCGCCGACGCAGTATGATCTGGTTTTCTTTTTCACTAACCAGTACAAATTCCTTAAGTAATAAGGCATCACGAAATTTTTTCAGTTGTGCATGACTGCCATCCACCGTTGCCCGCGTGACTCGCCCCAAATGCCTAATCGTCAATTCAGATTTCATTGCCTATTAATTCATAACGATAACAACTTTACCGGTGGATTTACGCGCCACGACCTGATTAAGTCCTTCAACAGCTCGTGCTAATGGATAGGTCGCTGAAATATAAGGTTGAATTGCACCACTGACATACCAGTCCATCAGGATCTTGAAACTCTCGGTCATTACTTCAGGATTCAGGTCAGCATATGCAGGCCAGTTGAGACCTATAACATCAACATTTTTAACCAATAAATGATTGGCAGGAATTTGCGGCACTGTACCGCTGGCAAAACCGATGATTAAAATTCGTCCCTCAAACGCGATGCTGCGCAATGAAGCGGCAAATAAATCACCCCCCACTGGATCGTAAACCACATGCGCGCCGTGCCCATGAGTCAGTTCCTTGACCCGTGCCCGCATATCTTCACAACGGGTATCAATCAGATAATCCGCACCATGCTGGCTGGCAACAGCCAATTTTTCAGCACCGCTCGCCGTTGCAATAACCGTCGCCCCCAGCTGCTTGCCAATGGTAACCGCTGTGAGCCCAACGCCACCGGCTGCACCGTGAACCAACAGTGTTTCACCTACCTGCAACCGTGCCCGATGCCACAATGCAATATGTGATGTACCAAAAACCACCGGAAATGCCGCACCCTGCTCAAATGACATGGCGGCAGGCATTGCAACACAACGATAGCTATCCACAACCGCCTGCTCTGCATAGCCACCATGCGGTGTCATGGCAATCACCCGATCACCCACCGCCCATTCCGTTATACCTTCACCCAGTTCCAGAATCTCACCTGCGACTTCAAAACCTGGACTAAATGGCGGCTGTGGCTGCTTCTGATATTGACCACGCGCCATTAAACTATCGGCAAAATTGATACCACAAGCGCGTACCCGCAACCGTACCTGCCCCGCTTCCAAACATGGCTCAGGTACATCTTCCAGTTGCAACGCTGTTGTACCCGTCAATTCATGACAGATAATTGCTTTCATGATTTAAGTGCTCTGGTTACAGGCAGCCGATCCGAAAAGACAAGTCAGTTATCATATCGCTGCTACTGAAAATGAAGTGCAAGACATTAAATCCCCCGCTCGAACGAGCGGGGTTTATAACACACTGAATCAAAAAGACAGATTGCTCAACCTATCGGCACTCATCAACTTAGCCTGACTTACTCAGTGATCACTTTTCGGACCACATCAGTCATGGAAATCACACCCACAGGCTGTTCGTTATCTGTCACAATCAGGCGGTGCATCCGCCGACTGGTCATCAAGCTCACAGCTTCACTGAGCAATGTATCGACCTCGCAGGTTGCACAACCCGGAGTCATCACATCCTTGGTCAGCATGGCGCGCGCTTTATCAGGCGAGCGTCCCTGACGTGCCAGCACCATATCCGTCTGTGAAATCACACCTGCTGCCTTGCCACCATCCATGACAACCACAGCGTGAATATCGTGCTCTATCATAATCTTGGCGACCTGGCCCACAGTATCATCCAGTGCACAGGACACAATGCCCTGGTGCATCAAGTCCTGCACCCGGGTGCCATCATCACTGATGGTCACGGCTGCCGCTTCCGCAACACTAGGCAACGGCTCGGACATCGGATAAGGGTGTGGTGTGGTGTGGATATCATCCTTGGGCAGACGGGGATGTTCCAAAATGACCGGTGGCTTGCCGCTGGCACCCTGACCGAAGTCAGATGCGCAAATCAATACGGCCATATTGCCATGTGGATGCTTGTTATCGTGCATTAACTGATGCGCCAGTGGCAGTTCTTCATAAGTGAACGCCCGTGACATACAGGGATCAAGCAGCCCCCGTACGGCTAATTCATTCATCTGGCCAGACTGTTCCGCATTGGCAAAGTGGGAACCTTGCAAACGCTTTTGTCGCATCCATAGATAGCGCAGGTCAACAGTTGCATTATAACCAGTTGTTCCTGCGCAAACGACTACCATGCCACCGGTATCACAAACAAAAATCGAAGTTGGAATAGTACTCTCGCCAGGATGCTCAAATACGATGCTAGGCGCACGCTTTTCACCCAGCACGTCCCAGATTTTTGCACCAAACGACCGTACCCCTTTCATCCACTTGGAATAACCAACATTGTCTTTCCAGTGCGGCAACATGCCCCAATGATCAAATTCATTACGGTTAATGCAGCCCTTGGCACCCAGCTTCATGCAGTAATCAAACTTGTCCTCGCCCGATACCATGGCAATCGGTATTCCACCAGCGGCCTTGACAATCTGGATTGCCATTGAACCTAAGCCACCGGCACCGCCCCAAACCAGAACCACATCACCTTTCTTAACGGCATTCGCACCCCAACCATGTAGCATCCGCCAGGCTGTTGCACCGACCAATACATAGGATGCAGCTTCTTCCCAGTTCATGTGCTTGGGCTTGGGCATACATTGATGACCTTGCACTTTGGTGAACTGGGCGAAACTGCCGTAGTTGGTCTCGTAACCCCAGATACGAAAGCTTGGAGAATACATCGGGTCGCCACCATTCCTGACCCAGGAACAGTTCCGATCCCATTTGCCACAGTGCATAACCACTTCATCACCGACTTTAACGTTGGTCACATCCTTGCCAACCTTGTAGACAATGCCTGAAGCGTCACTGCCGCCAACATGAAAATCCTCCGGCTCGCCGGCCTTGTTACGGGCAGTAATCACATTGACAGGAATGCCCAAACCGGCCCAGACATTGTTGTAATTGATTCCTGCTGCCTTGACATACACCAGTACCTCGTCATCGGCGATTCCGGGTACAGGAATGACCTCCTGCTGGAATGCTTCGGTCGGCTTGCCAAAGCGCTCTGCCCGAATCAACCAGGCGTGCATTTTCTCAGGGACTTCACCCAAGGGTGGCATTTCATGCAGGTCATATAGTTCTTTAGCCATGCTTCATCCTCATTTATGGTTAGGGATTTTGTTGATTTTGATCATTGTCAATGCCGGGCGTGCATTCACTAACAGCCCACTGTTGTATCACCCGATCACACAAATCGGCATATTCAGTAATCGGTGAACAGCGTTTGGGTACCTTTGCCAACGTAGCGAAAAGCTCTGCTTCACCGCCTAGCAATCTAATGCCATAACGCCCGAATTCCTCACGCAGATGCTTGACCAGCCATTCCGTCTGACAATGCCGACGGCGTGCTGTAAATTGACCTTGCGCCAGTAACCAGCTCCGGTGCGCACCCAGTGCATCAGCCAGCGTTTCAATACCGCTACCCCTAGTGGCGCTGGCAGATAGTGCGGGAATCTGCCAGTCTTGTGGACCGGTTTGCCGCCGTAACGTATTTTTCAATTCCGACAGGGTTTTTTGTGCTGCCATGCCCATGTCTTCCTTGTTGACGACGATAACATGCGGCACTTCCATAATGCCCGCCTTGAGAAACTGGATGCTGTCACCCGATGCCGGCTGGGCAACAAAGCAAGTGGTATCGGTCATTTTGGAAACATCAATTTCTTTTTGTCCGACACCCACCGTCTCTACCAATACGATGTCGAAAGCAGCCAACAGGGCCAGGCTCATGGGCCAAACCTCAGCACTGAGGCCGCCAAATTCACCACGACAGGCCAGCGAGCGAATAAATACCTCACGATCAGTACCACTGGCGGCATTCATTCGCAAACGATCACCGAGCAAGGCGCCACCGCTCACTGGACTGGAGGGATCAACCGCCAGAATGGCAACGTGCAGCCCGCGCTGCCGCCAAACCTGAATCAGTGCAGCCGTCAGCGACGATTTACCTGCCCCCGGCGGCCCGGTAATCCCGATGAGATGACCACCGGCATCAAGCATCTTTGCAGGCAATGCGTCCAAAAAATCTGCTGCACATTGACGCGCTGCGGGCCGGCGATTATCCAAAAGATTCAGCGCCCTTGCCAGCGCCAGACGGTCACGATTACTGACCGCCGCCGCCAGCGCGACAGGTTCGGGAAGCTTGCCGCCGATCATGCAGCAATATCAACCGCTTGCAGACCGTTGGCTTTACGAACCAGATTCAAAATATCCATCATGATGCCATTCAGATCAATGTCTTTGGGCGTGTACACAGCGGCAATACCCTTTTCTTTCAGCAACGCGGCGTCGTTTTCGGGAATAATGCCACCTATCACCACCGGCAGCTCAGCCAAGCCGGCCTGCTGCAATTGTGCGAACATATCCTCGACCATTTCTGCATGACTACCTGAAAGCACAGACAGACCAATCAGATGAACACCTTCTTCCAGTGCTGCCTTGACAATTTGCTCAGGGGTTAAACGGATACCTTCGTAGACAATTTCAAAGCCGACATCACGCCCCTTAACCGCGATTTGCTCAGCACCATTGCTATGCCCATCCAGGCCCGGCTTGCCGACCAGTAAACGCACCGGCCGTCCGATATCCTCACCCGTTTTGCTGACATGAGCGCGAATAGCCTGTACCCGGGCATTACTACTGTCATCATTGGCAGGAATATCAATGCCGGTGGGCGCACGATACTCACCGAAAATATCCCGCAAGGTTTTCGACCATTCACCGGTGGTTACACCGGCATGAGCGCACATGATCGACGCGAACATGATATTTGTGCTGCTACGGGCAACCTCTGCCAGATTGATTAACGCTGCCTTGACATCCGCTTCATTCCGTTGGGCGCGGAAGGCATTGAGCCGCTCAATCTGCTCGCGTTCAGCACGGGAGTCGACCTTGAGTATGCCGCTGTCTCCGCCACCAGTCAGCGGGGAGGGTTCGGTTTCGGTAAAGCAATTGAGACCGATAATCTTGAGATCGCCATGTTCAATCGCACGCATCCGGTCAGTATGGCTGGAGACCAGTTGCCGTTTGACATAGCCAGATTCAATCGCCTGTACCATGCCACCTTGTTCCTGCACCCGTGCCATTTCCTGTTCAGCGCCTTCAACCAGAGATTTCACCTTGGCGGCGATGACCGGCGATCCATCGAAAATATCGCCATATTCCAGTAAATCGGTCTCAAAAGTCAGCACTTGCTGCATCCGCAATGCCCATTGCTGATCCCAGGGACGCGGCAAACCCAGTGCTTCATTCCAGGCAGGCAACTGAATTGCGCGGGCACGGGCTCTCTTCGACAGGCTCACACCCAGCATTTCCAGCACGATTCGCTGTACATTATTTTCAGGCTGTGCCTCGGTCAGTCCCAGCGAATTGACCTGTACGCCATAACGAAAACGGCGCATCGCCTCGTTCTCCACACCATAGCGGGTCTGGACGAGCTTATCCCATAGCTCCACAAAGGCGCGCATTTTGCAACATTCTTCAATGAACCGGATACCGGCATTAACGAAGAATGAAATACGCCCAACCACCTTTTCGAATTCACTGGCATCAATCTGACCGGCGTTGCGCACTGCATCCAAAATGGCTATCGAGGTGGACAATGCGTAGGCCAGTTCCTGGGTTGTGGTAGCGCCCGCTTCCTGCAAATGATAACTACAAATATTGGTCGGATTCCACTTGGGAATGTGATTAACCGTGTAGGCGATGACATCGGTGGTCAACCGTACCGAGGGCGTGGGCGGAAAAATGTAGGTTCCGCGTGACAAGTATTCCTTGAGAATATCGTTTTGGGTCGTCCCCTGTAATTGATTCGGCGATGCGCCCTGTTTTTCGGCAGTAGCCACATACAACGCTAACAACCAGGGCGCCGTCGCATTAATGGTCATGGAGGTATTCATCTGACCCAATGGGATCTGATCGAACAGCACCTGCATATCACCAATATTACAAATTGGCACCCCCACCTTGCCGACTTCACCCCGCGCCAGTGGGTGATCTGCGTCATAGCCGGTCTGGGTAGGCAAATCGAAAGCAACGGACAAACCTGTTTGCCCCTTGCCCAGATTGGTGCGGTACAGCTCATTGGATGCCTTGGCAGAAGAATGACCGGAATATGTCCGCATCAACCAGGGTTTGTCTCGTTTTACTTGCGTGGACATGAGATGCCTCTCTTTGGTATTGCTTTACGAATATTATTTTTGAGTCAATTCTTTAGAAGGCTAATGATCAAAATTTCTCAAACCCTCAATATCCTTTGATATCCCACCAGCTGTTTTATTTGCTCTCAAAATCATCAACACGTATCACTTTTAATATCAAAATCATGAAACCTCAGCTTAACAGCCTTATCTAAAATTTATAGACTGCCCGTAGAGTACTTTTATTGTATCAGTGCGCTCTTTGACAGGCATTGAAATCCAGTACTCATAATCATTGCCTTGCTCATGAAAGGTAACGATTTAAGGTATCTAACTGTGTCGTCAATATACTTTTTTATAAATATTTTTTATATTATCCAGGTTATCTCTCCCAAAAAAGAAATGCTCTATAGCTAATAATTTCGACGACATCGTTCATAATTTTTTATGATTTAGAAACACTCTATATCACAAATAGAGACAAACTCTCTCCCTTTGGGCAAGGGAGAGAAATCTGTAACCGCTAACCTGGTCGCCGCTTAATCAGCAATCGACGCTCAATCTCAAAAATCTTGCTGGTAATCTTCTCCTTACCCAGCTTTTGTTTATCATTTTCCTTGATAAACAAATCGGCACCATTCGCTTCCAGTGCATCAGCTGCACTGATATTTTTCACACCAATAAACTGGAAGGCCACAATACCGACAGAGTCATCATCAGGCAGTGTCTCGGCTGCAACGACCCGTGACAATGCAGCAACCGTATCACCTGATACCGCAGGCTGTGTATGATAGCCCTCAGTAAAGCCCAGCTCCCACAAGGCGTTTTCACTAACGTCACGGCTTGCCAAACCTTCCAGCCAGGCATACACCAAACCGCCATAGACAATCGGCTCACCACTCATCTTGCCGGATAAACCAGTACTGTAGACGCGGTCAAAATGCAGCGGATGGGTATTCCCCACCAGATAGGTCCAGGCCATATGCTCATCGGTGATCGTCCGGCCATTGCAATGCACAATGACATCACCCGGCGAATAATCTTCAAAGTACGTATTCGGTGCAGTCAGCCGAGAGGGATAATCACCACCCTTGAGCGGCAAATCGACCACAGGATGCGCAACCCACGGAAAATCAATCGGTGTTTTTGGCGCTGGCGTGGTCGGTAATCGATCACCCCGCTCACCCACCATAATCTTGCGCTCATATTGCAACACCACCTGATCATGCTGATTCACCCCTAAAGTACGGATCAGCACAATGCCGGGTTTACCTTCACCTCGAACCTTGCGATCCACAACCTGGGTAAAACCACACAGCGTGTCACCCGAATAGACCGGACGCAGGAACTGTACGTTGTAATAACCCAGATTAGCTATCGCCTTTTCAGAGTCGTTATGTACACCCAGCGACAGCACGACATTAAAAACCATCTGCGGGCTGGCGGGTAAATCAGGAAAACCGTGCGCCCTGGCGTATTCCAGATTGAGATACAGTGGATTGCATTGCATGAAAACCCGTGCAAAATCTATCATCCCACTGCGCTCAAAGGTATACCCACGCGGATGGGCAAACACCTGACCGGGTACAAATTCATCCAGATAGCGCCCATACTGTGGTTGGCGTATCGATTCCAGATTGACTGCCACTGAACCAGCAACTTCCTGCTGTTGTTCATCCAATCGCATCGAGAAACTCATGGCTTAACTCTCCAACTCTGCTTTGGGTTTCGCATTATCCACCAACGAACGGGCAATGACTTTCAGTGCCAGTGTTTCTTCTGCGCCCTCGAAAATGGACAGCACGCGCGCATCAATAAAATAACGGCTAACCGGCGTTTCCTCGGCATACCCCATACCACCGTGAATCTGTAACGCTTCTCGCGTGACCCATTCCGCTGTCTTGCAGGTAAAAAACTTGACCAGACTGGCTTCCATATCGCCTTTACCTTCATCCATCAAGCGCCCTACCGAATAGGTAAATTGACGACTGACCGCCAGATAAGTGGCCATCCGCGCCAATTTGACCTGGGTTAACGGGTAATCACCAATCGGATAGCCAAATACGACACGCTCCTGAGAATAGCTGAGTGCTTTCTCATAGGCAGCCTGCATGACACCTACGGCACGAGCCGCCGTCTGAATACGACCACCCGAGAAACCGGCCATAGTGAAATAGAACCCCTTACCTTCACCTTCTGCACCGCCTAACATGTTCTCATCAGGCACAAACACATTGTCGAAAAACACATCGAAAGAGTGCATACCGCGATAACCAATGGTAGGAATCGCCTTACCTGTCAATTTGCCGCCGCTTTCCTGGACAAACTCAAAGGCATGACCTGGATAGCTGGGTTTCTCCAGCAAAAACATTGACAGGCCACGATGCCCTATCGACACATCGGGATTGGTACGTGCCAGCACCAGTAAAACGCCGGCCTTACCCCCAAAGGTGCACCACGTCTTGGCACCGTTGAGTAACCAACCCCCTTCAGTTTTAGTCGCCTTTAGCCGCATATTGGCCACATCAGAACCGTAGTTGGGCTCTGTTACCGCCACGGCACACAATAATTCACCGGTCGCCAGTCGGGGCAGCCATTTTTCTTTCTGCGCCTCGGTGCCGCCTTTCAATAGCGCCTTTGACAAAATTTCAGGTCGAGTCACCAAACTACCTGCCGCACCCAACGAACCCCGCGTCAGCTCCTCGGTCACGACGATCATGCCCAGATTATCTTCCTGTTCATCGCTCTGGATACCGCCGAAACGCTCAGGAATGGAAATACCAAAGCACCCCATTTCAGCAACCTGTTCCAGAATGGTCTCGGGAATATCCAAATCGTGCCGGTGGATCTCCTCGGCAAGCGGCATCACAACTTCCTCGGCAACCCGACGGAAGGTATCGCGCATCATCTCATGATGATCGTCCAGCAGATATAAACCTGTCACACCATCCTGGCTACGTACCATTTGACCCAGTTCGGCGACAGATTCTGCCGGTAAATTATCTATACAGAACTGCCGTACCGTTGCGTGATTAACGCTGGCACTCAACCATTGATCATCCAGGCCAAAATCGGCAGGGCGCTGGCTTAAGCGGTTACACGCACCCTGTAACGCTTCGGCAGTAAACAACAATGCGAAACGTTCTTCGATAACTGCGTCAGCAGTCGCACCCTCAGTGGCCTCGCGTGACCGCGCTGCGTAATCCAGCGCAAAACGTGCGCCGGTCACTTCTGCATAAGACAGTGCCAGGTCATAGCTCACCAACTGGTGGCGGTCCAGCAATGCGGTCGACACGCGGCCATCAGCCTTTTGGGTACGCTCTTTTAGATCAGCCAGTGAATAGTCAAGCGCCTTCTGTACCAGATCCAGCGCTAAAACAGCCTTTTGTAATTGTTCTACCGGGTTCAGAATCGGTGCGGACATGGAGTACCTCATGGTGGGATGGTTTATGAAAACCGTAAATTTAGTAAGTTATCATATAGAGTTTAAGCGAAAACTTGCCAGAGCACATACTTCAAATGTCAGCAAAGACGAAAAGTTATCCAGGAGCGAGCAGGTCGGATTTTGATCGTATCAAGGTATATAAAAAGACGCATTGCGTAACATCAATAATGAGTGGCCAAATAAAGGCTCTCTCCTGCCGCCTACTGTCCTGCAGGCTTTTATACTGCTCAAACACACAATGCAGAGCGTAACCGATGTTCCAATCCCTAGCCGGCATTTCCTTTTACAATTATTTGGTTGGGCCATTTTTATTGCCCGCCCGGTTTTCACCACCCTCGGTCACCTATACACCTAAATTAACTGATCCGTCATATTTTGCTGTGATACTACAGAGATTGTCCCGAACATGACCCAAACCGCTTCCCAAGAACTCAGTCATCATGCCGGTCTCCTGGTGCTTGAACTCGATTTGCAGCATGCTGACCCGGCGGGTGTACCACCTCAAGCGTTAAGCGTGACAGCTGCAACAGCCTTGATCGGCCATCTTGCTAAAGATCTGGATCGCATTTTCGAGGGCATTGATCATCTGGGACTTATTGCCGTAGGTGCATTGTATGACCAGACCGAAATTCTTCGCCCCGGATTACCCATGGTTAACACACTCAGCGAGCTGTATTGCGGCAGTTTGCGCAGCACAGACTTTAGCCCTCAATTGATTGCATTAGGTACACACGATGGCCGCTTTCCGGTCAGCGCCATCAATCCGCAATGCCGTCCTGGTTCCGGGCCCTTGTTGCTATTACCGTTTTGCTTTGTTGGCCAACGTGATGACATCAATCAACTCGCACGTGCTATGGAAGATTCACTCTTGCAAAATGGTGAAGCCTCGACAGCAACCCGGGAAGCGGTTCAGGAAGCGTTCGGGGTCGTTGCATCCAATCTGTCCTACGCAACCATCAGTGATCTTTGTGCGCTGCTTCGAGTGCAACTGGAAAACAATAAGTTGCTGCCACTTTGGGAGTTGCTGGAACATGCCTGGACTGAGCGTAAAACAGTTCGTTCGATCCAGCTTGATGGTGGCAACCGTTTCCTGGTTGCAGATGATCACGCCCATACGCTGTTTTACACTTTTGATGACTGGGCACAATTCGGCTCCGGTCGCAATCAGCCTGAAGCCGATCTGTCCGCTGGCTATCTGCGCTGGTCATATACTCAACGCCAATACTCACTGGCGCTGGCAGCGTATGGCCTGCATGTACGCTGGGTACTAGCCAGCCCGGCACTGGAAAAGATACTGGAAACGGCAACGGGCGAGGCGGCATTAAAGGCAGTTCGTGAAATCCCCTGCCTGTCCGGTGAGTACCTGGTCGAGTCGATTTTCCGCAACGATAACGAACGCTCAGAACAGCGAATCTTGATTACCAATCAGGCCGATCCTGAACTTGGTACGCTGGCTTATACCGTACAAACCTTTGACGCTGACCACGAGCTATTACGGCTGGAACATTACTATCCACTACGACCACAAGGGCTGCAGGCCATTATTGACCAGCTTATTGAGCGCTGTGAGTCGCAGGGCGCAGAACGTCAGGTATTCCATCCAGGCCGGTTACTCTGTCAGGAAAGCCGCCGAAGCCTGCGACCGGCTTCCGCAGACGATCAGCCCGCACCGGTCAAACGCACACACTGAAAGGGTTTCCTGTTTGGTATATTAAGGTTACCTTCGCCTCGCTCGATAGGGTTGCTACCGAAACAGGGCCAAGCCAGGATCAACACCGACCGATCTGGCTATGATCGACCAGGGGTTGATGAAATAATATCTGCCGGTATCCAAGGTAACAGAACAGCCGCCACCCTGGAAATACTTCGCACAGGAAACGACCAGCACAGTTTCAAAGTACCCGGTTACGGACAGCATGGCAGGCATTTATTCGCTGCCGGACAGGGCGGATTGGGGACGCGCATCAGCTGGATGTCTGGCGCGTCCATCCGCTACGCAATCCCTTCTTTCTTCAATCTTAACTTAATCAATTCATTATCAGGCAGCAACCCTGGAGAAAGCCTCAATCACTTCCGATGGAGCCTGAATGAGCTCAATTAACACACCTTCACTGCATAATGGAGCAGCCTCATTACCCTTGGGATGAAGAAAACAGACATCGTAGCCTGCCGCACCCTTACGAATCCCACCGGGTGTGAAGCGCATTCCTTTAGCCGTTAACCACTCCACCGCCGCCGCTAAATCATCGATCCATAAACCCACATGATTCAATTTTGGATCATGCACTTTCGGCGCCTTATCGGGATCGATGGGCTGCATCAGATCAACTTCCACCTTAAACGGCCCCGAACCGATCACCGCGATATCTTCATCAACATTCTCCTTTTCACTGCGGTAATTACCCGTCAGACTCAAACCCAAAATATCAACCCACAGATGGGTCAATTTTGACTTATCCAAACCACCAACAGCAATTTGCTGAATTCCCAGCACTTTAAATGGTCTATCAGACATGCAGGTTCTCCTTGCTTGAAAGATTAGGGTCTAGTACAAAAGGTGCAATGGATTGAAATACACTTGCACCAAACCACATTGCTTTAGATTGTCTCAGTATGTCACCCAAGGTGATGAATGCAACTGTAGACCATCATTTTCCACGACACACCCATAGCGAAGAAACAGGCAAATCTTCGGTTATACTGGTCCGGTAGCGCCAATCCATCGTGTTCTAGTTCATTTTTTATGGAGAATGTGCATGTCAAACCAACAACAAACGGATGTAGCAACACCCACATTCGATGAATTCTCACCAGCGTCCTACGAAGAATGGCGTGCGGCGGCTGAGAAAGCCCTGAAAGGTGCTTCTTTCGAAAAGCGACTGATTACCAAAACCTACGAGGGTATTGACCTCCAACCCCTGTATCGACAAGAAAATATTGACGGCCTGCCTCATCTTGGCAATCTGCCCGGCTTTGCACCCTATACCCGCGGTACGAGCCCGCTCGGCTATGTCGGTAGCGGTTGGGATGTTGCACAGGAGCTTCATCACGCCACACCGGCAGAATTCAATACGGCGCTGCGGGCGGATCTGGAGTGCGGTCAAAACGCGATTAATATCGCCCTTGACCATGCCACCCTGGCCGGTACCGATGCCGATCAGGCGAATACTGAAGCATTAGGGCAAGGTGGCTTATCAATCTCCAGCCTGAGTGATCTAGAACAAGCACTGGATGGTATCGACCTCGAAAGTATACCCATCTATATTCAGGCGAGCACCAGCACCCTGGCCCTCACCGCCTTGTTAGCTGCACTGGTTAAAAAACAAGGAAAGTCAACAGCCAGACTCAGTGGCTGTGTTGGCATGGATCCACTGGGTCAGCTGGTGCGGCATGGCCAGCTTCTTCGTGATCTGGATAGTATTTACGATACCATGACGCAACTGGCACGCTGGGCAAACACCAATGCACCAAAATTGCAAACGATTACAGTCCAGGGACATCCCTACCACAATGGTGGCGCCAACACCACGCAGGAACTAGCATTTGTATTAGCAACTGCCGTCGAATATCTGCGTGCCATGCAAGCCCGTGGCCTCAGTGTCGATGAAGCCGCACCACGTATCCGCTTCTCGCTGTCTATCGGCTCCAACTTCTTTATGGAAATCGCCAGATTGCGTGCTGCACGGCCGCTATGGGCGAAAATCGTTCAGGCATTTGGCGGTAATACTGAAGCGCAAAAGATGAAGCTACACGCCCGTACATCATCCTGGAACAAAACGGTCTATGACCCGCATGTTAATATGTTGCGCGTCACGACAGAGGCGTTTTCCAGTGTAGTGGGCGGCTGTGATAGCCTGCACATCTCGCCGTTTGATGAACTCATCCGTGTCCCGGACGATTTTTCACGTCGTATCGCCCGCAATACGCATGCCATACTGCGTGAAGAGACTCAAATCACCAATACAGTTGACCCTGCTGGCGGTTCATGGTACATCGAAAATCTAACAGATTCCGTCGCCCGCAAGTCATGGGAGATCTTCCAGGAAATCGAGAAGCAAGGTGGTATGGCCAAGGCACTGGAAGCCGGTGTGCCTCAATTACAAGTGGCTGATATGGCCGCCAGGCGAGCTGCTAATCTGGCTCACCGCAAGGATATTTTTGTCGGTACGAACATGTACCCCAACCTGAAAGAACAACGATTGGAATCACCTGCAGTTGACACACAAGTCCTGCAAAAAGCACGATCTGAAGATTTGAAAAAGCATCGGACAACCACTGATGCTGCCCAGGTAAAAATGGCACTGGATACGCTGGCCAGGAACAGCACCCCGGTTGAAGCCGCAATACAAGCGGTGCTTGCGGGCGCCACCCTGGGTGATATCACCCATGCGGTGCGCGCTCATGCCCAGCCAAGCATCACTGTCAATGCTATTTATGCCCAACGCGGCGCTCAATCCTTTGAAAAACTGCGTGAAGCAGCCGCTGATTATGTCGCCCGCACCGGTAGCAACCCGCAAATTTTCCTGGCGAACATCGGGCCTTTGGTGCAACACAAGGCGCGGGCTGATTTTGCCACGGCCTTCCTGGGCGTTGGCGGTTTTGAAACGATCAACTCAGAAGGCGTTGATACACCAGAAGCTGCTGCCGAAGCCGCATTAGCATCAGGTACGCAAGCTGTCGCGATCTGCTCTACTGATGCCACCTACCCGGATATTGTTCCACCGCTGGTACAGAAACTCAAACAGGCCAAACCCGATATAATTGTTATGATTACAGGTTTCCCGAAAGACCATGCCGAAGCTTTCAAAACAGCGGGTGTCGATGACTTCATTCACGTTGCCGCTAATTGTCAAGCGCTATTATCAACCCTGCAGAAGAAAATGGGGGTCTCCCAATGAGCAATTCACCCGATTTCACCCACATGAACTACGGGGTGGACTTCCCCAAGCCCAGTTTCGCCGAATGGAAAGCAGCAATTGAACAGGCCAGCGGTAAAACCCTCGATCAACTGGTTTCGGCGACCATGGAGCAGATTGATGTCAATCCCTTGTATACACAGGATGACATCAAGGAGTTGCAACATCTGGGTTATGTTGCCGGCATCCCGCCCTTCCTGCGTGGCCCCTATCCGACGATGTATGTGGCGCGACCATGGACAGTACGCCAATACGCCGGTTTCTCCACCGCCGAGGAAAGTAACGCTTTTTATCGACGCAATCTTGCTGCCGGTCAAAAAGGACTGTCGATTGCCTTTGATCTGGCAACCCATCGAGGTTATGACTCTGAACACCCGCGTGTAGTCGGCGACGTCGGCAAGGCAGGTGTGGCCATTGACTCGATTCTGGATATGGAAATTCTGTTCAGTGGCATTCCACTAGATCAAATGTCGGTATCAATGACCATGAACGGTGCAGTGTTGCCGGTAATGGCCTTCTACATCGTAGCCGCTGAAGAACAGGGCGTGCCGCACAACAAGCTCACCGGCACAATTCAGAACGATATTCTGAAAGAGTACATGGTACGAAATACCTATATTTACCCACCTGATCCGTCAATCCGGATTATTGGTGATATTTTCTCCTACACCTCACAAGAGATGCCACGCTTTAACAGCATCTCGATCTCTGGCTATCACATGCAGGAAGCCGGTGCAACCGCTGACCTGGAACTGGGCTATACACTCGCTGACGGGCTGGAATATGCACGTACCGGTGTTAAAGCCGGTATGGATATTGATACCTTCGCGCCACGCTTGTCGTTCTTCTGGGCAATCGGCATGAATTACTTTATGGAAGTCGCCAAGATGCGTGCCGGACGGCTGCTGTGGGCCAAGATCATGAGGCAGTTCAACCCAAAGAATGAGAAATCGATGGCATTGCGCACGCACAGCCAGACATCCGGCTGGAGTTTGACCGAGCAAGACCCGTTCAATAATGTCACCCGCACCTGCGTTGAGGCGCTCGCCTCTTCGCTGGGTCATACACAATCGCTACATACTAATGCGCTGGACGAAGCTATCGCGCTGCCGACTGATTTTTCAGCACGCATCGCCCGTAATACCCAGCTCTACCTACAGGATGAAACCACTATTTGCAAAGTGATTGATCCTTGGGGTGGCTCTTATTTTGTGGAGGCGTTGACCCATGAGCTGGTAAAGCGCGCCTGGGGACATATTCAGGAAGTTGAAAGTCTGGGCGGCATGACCAAGGCGATTGAAACAGGTCTGCCCAAAATGCGGATTGAGGAAGCTGCCGCACGACGACAGGCAAAAATTGACTCCGTCAAGGAAACCATTGTTGGTGTCAACAAGTATCGGCTCACCAAGGAAGATCCGCTGGAAATTCTTGACATTGACAATACTGCCGTGCGGGAAGCGCAATTGCAGCGCTTGCAAAAATTGCGCGCCAATCGCGATGAGGCAAAGGCCCAGGCGTGTCTGGCCGACATTACCGAAGCGGCTTCCAGCGGCTCTGGCAACCTGTTGGAGAAAGCGGTAAATGCCGCCCGTGCCCGTGCTTCGCTGGGTGAAATTTCCGATGCCATGGAAAAAGTGTTCGGACGACACAAAGCCGTCATTCGTGCTATATCCGGTGTGTACAGTACTGAATTTGGCGAAGCAGAAGAAATTGCCAAAGTACGGCAGATGGCTGATGAATTTGAGCAGCAAGAAGGTCGCCGTCCTCGTATCCTGGTGGCCAAACTTGGACAGGATGGCCATGATCGTGGTGCAAAAGTCATTGCCACAGCCTTTGCTGATCTGGGCTTTGATGTGGACATCGGTGCGCTGTTCCAGACACCGGAAGAAGTGGCACGACAAGCTGTGGAAAATGATGTGCATGTCATTGGCATGAGTTCACTGGCAGCGGGTCATAAAACCTTATTGCCACAACTGGTTGCCGAGCTGAAGAAACTGGACCGCGAGGACATCATGGTTGTGGCTGGTGGCGTCATTCCGGCTCAGGACTATGAGTATCTCAAGGCCAATGGCGCCGCTGCCATTTTTGGGCCTGGCACCGTAGTTCCTGTTGCTGCCCAAAAAGTACTGACCGAGCTCAACGAACGTCTGGCGGCGTAATTAAGGTTACGTGTTGTTGTGAAAGAAACCCTCTCCTTCCGGCTTTGGAAGGAGAGGGTTTCTTTTCAACCCAAACCGCCAAAAACGCCATTCACCATGAGGTCAAAGCGCCCTAAAATTCAATCCCTCTTTGTGCCTTAACACCCTGCTCTCGATAAGGATGCTTGATCGCCCGAATCTCACTGACCAAATCAGCCTGCGCTATCAATGCATCCGGTGCATTCCGTCCAGTAACAACAACATGCAGATCGGGTCGGCGATGACTGAGCATCTTCAGCACCAAAGACACATCAAGATAGCCATACTTTAATACAGTGTTTAACTCGTCCAGAATCACCAAGGCATAATCAGGATCAGCAATCATGCGTTCTGCTTCTTTCCAGGCACGTTCAGCGGTAGCAATATCTTGTGCCCGATTCCGGGTTTGCCAGGTAAAACCATCGCCGATCACTTGAAAATCAACATGCTCAAAACGGCTAAGCACACTACGCTCAGCACTATCCTGCACACTCTTGATAAACTGCACCACACCAGTCTTCATCCCATGACCGACCGCTCGCAATACCATACCCAGAGCGGCTGTGGTTTTACCTTTACCAGTACCGGTAAATACAATTAATAAACCCTTTTCATGCGTGGCGCGCGCCTGTTTACGCTCATAGCCTGCCTTGTGTCGAGCCTTTAGACGCGCATGATCGTTATCGGTAGTAGAATCAGATTGTCTGGCCATGTAAATGCATCCTGGTTATCAGCACTTGATAAGGCGTTTTTACCCGATAGAATCATAAAAATTATAGCGGAACCAATTAATCAAATTTAATTGGTTCCGCTATAACCATCTGTTTTAACGAGCAAATTATCACTATAAATTGTTCCGGTTTATAGTGTTTTCGCTATAAGGAACCAAACAGATTGCCAACCCTGCCAGGAAAGATCATCGTCGATCACCCAATAAAGTTTGCTTTACTAATCACACCGGCATAAAAAACCCTGCCTCTCTATTGCGAGGGGCAGGGTTTTTACCATCAACAGCTCACTAATTAAAAAAACGCCTTCATCGCGTCACCAATATCGGCAGGTGAGCGAACGATCTTGGCACCGGCCGCCTCCAAAGCAGCGAACTTGTCGGCTGCGGTTCCCTTACCGCCCATAATAATTGCACCGGCATGACCCATACGTTTGCCTGGCGGTGCTGTGACACCGGCAATATAAGCAACCACGGGCTTGGTAATATTCGCCTTAATGTATTCGGCGGCTTCTTCCTCGGCAGAACCGCCAATTTCACCGACCATCACAATACCCTCAGTCTGTGGATCGTCTTTGAACAGGGTCAATACATCCACAAAACTCATACCGTGAATCGGATCACCGCCAATACCGACACAGGTACTTTGACCCAGACCTGTTTGGGTGGTCTGCCATACAGCCTCATACGTCAACGTGCCTGAGCGGGAAACGATACCAATCTTGCCCGGCATGTGAATGTGCCCCGGCATAATCCCCATCTTGCAACCACCCGGAGTAATCACACCAGGGCAATTCGGCCCAATCAGGTTGGCATCCGGATAGTTATTTTGCAGAGCGGCTTTCACCTTCAGCATATCCGTGACCGGAATACCTTCGGTAATACAAGCGATGACCTTGATACCCGCATCCGCTGCTTCCAAAACAGCGTCACCCGCAAAGGGTGCCGGCACATAAATCATGCTGGCATCAGCGCCGGTCGCAGCAACCGCCTCATGCACGGTATTGAATACAGGTTTACCGAGGTGCGTGGTACCGCCCTTGCCCGGGCTGATGCCACCTACCAGGTTGGTGCCATAGGCAATGGCCTGTTCCGCATGGAAGGTTCCCTGCGAGCCCGTGAAACCCTGACAGATAACCTTGGTGTTTTTGTCAATCAGAATACTCATAGTTGTCTTGTTCTCGTCTGTTCGTGGATGCCAGAAGGTTATCGACTCATTGAGTCGCAGCAGCTACCGCTTTCTTGGCAGCATCGGTGAGATCATCAGCCGCAGTGATGTTCATGCCCGACCTGGCGAGCATCTCACGACCGGCTTCTACATTAGTACCTTGCAGGCGCACCACGACCGGCAACGTCAATCCAACGTCCTTAACGGCTGCAATAATACCTTCAGCAATCGTGTCACAACGGACGATACCGCCAAAAATATTGACCAGGATCGCCTTGACCTTGGAAGAAGACAGGATCAGTTTGAAGGCGCGCGCCACCCGATCTGCTGTTGCGCCACCGCCAACATCAAGGAAGTTAGCCGGCTCACCACCGTGTAGCTGACACACATCCATCGTCGCCATGGCCAGACCCGCACCATTCACCATACAACCGATATTGCCGTCTAGCGCCACATAATTCAGGCCAATCTCATGGGCAATATGCTCACGCTCATCTTCCTGGGTAGGATCGCGCATTTCAGCGGTATCCTTATGCCGATAGTGGGCATTATCATCCAGCGTGATCTTGGCATCCAGCGCCATCATCTCGCCTTTATCGGTGATAATCAGCGGATTAATTTCCACCAGGCTGCAATCCTTGGCGACAAAGGTGTTGTAAACACCTGTCATCACCGTGACCAGTTGTGACACATCCTTCTTGCTCAAGCCCATCTGGAAACCCATCTGGCGACATTGATAGGGCTGGAGACCGGTTACCGGATCGACAGCAACGGTCAGGATTTTCTCGGGAGAACTCTCGGCAACTTCCTCAATATCCATACCACCTTCAGACGAGCCGATAAAAACGATCCGCTTCCTGCTGCGATCAACCAGGCAGCTTAGATACAGCTCATTCTCAATACCCACGCCATCCTGAATCAGAAGTGCGTGCACCGGTACACCCTCGGCGCCCGTTTGCTTGGTAACCAATGTAGAACCCAGCAATCGGCCCGAAATATCTTCAACATCTTGAATACTCTTCGCCAACTTCACGCCACCCGCCTTACCGCGACCACCGGCGTGAACCTGGGCCTTGACGACCCATAACGGCCCACCCAATTCCTTGGCAGCTTCCACTGCCTCCTGCTGTGAGGTGACCTTGATACCACCGGGTATTGCCACACCGAATTGGTTAAGAAGTTCTTTTGCTTGGTATTCGTGCAGATTCATGCGCTTTAAATCCCCCTTTACAATGAGGTTACGATTCTATCCTGAATTCAACCACTCTTCACACCATGAACAGGTAAAGAGTAGCCACGACGGTCCCATTATAGCGACGACGTGGTATAGAATTATAAATTAAATTGCCGCATTGCGGCGAAATTGCCTATCTTCCGGGCTTGAATATGACGAAATAGTATGTGTGTTACCGAACTGCCCAATTACTCTCGTGCTAATCATTACCCCGATCGTCGTTACCATTGGCAGGTCTTTCGTGCCTTTAACGCATACCGATTGATCCTGGCTGCAATATTGCTCGCTGCATTTGTGCTTGATGAGCAGAACCGCTTCCTCGGCAAGACGAATCCAGCACTTTTCCTTGGCACAGCAATCACTTACATAATGCTGGTTATCCTTGCGATCATCGGCAGTTACCGACGCCAGCCTATCCTGATAATACAGGCTCATTTTCAAATGATAGTGGATCTGGTCGTACTCACCATCATAATCCATGTCTCAGGCGGACTGGGCAGTAGCCTCAATACACTATTAATCACTGCAGTTGCCGCCAGTAGCATCCTGCTACCCCTGAGCTCGGCACTGCTGAGTGCCGCTTTAGGCTTTTTCCTGCTAGTAGGCTCCTGGTTCCTTAATCAGTGGCAAAACGTTCACAGCCTGGTACAAACCGCACAGCAGCCTGGGAGCTGGATAAAATTTATCCCTCCCCTTGATCATGCCTCCACTGATCCGGTACGTCTGGGCGTAATGGGCGCGGTGCTGTTCATCGTTGCCGGTTTGACCTATGCACTGGCTGAACGCGCACGACGCAGCGATGCACTGGCTCAACAACGCTCGCTGGAATTGCTGGAAGCTGCCGAGATGAACCGCGGCATTATCCATCATTTGCAAAATGGCGTGATCGTGGTAGACCACTCAGGGCATGTACTACTCATGAACACCACCGCCCAAACACTTCTTGATATCCCAATGCCTGATGCAAACGCCCAACTGGAGGCACTATCACCGCCGTTATGGCAGCGACTGTACAACTGGCTAAGTGGGGGCGCTGACACACCCGATTTCCGCCCGGCGCCCCACCGACCTGAACTCATTCCACGTTTCACCTTGCTTGGCGATGACCAAACAGGCAATGTACTGGTACTGCTGGATGATTCCGAGCAAGTTGCCGAACGGTTGCATCAAATCAAGCTAGCTGCGCTCGGTCGGTTGACGGCTGGCATCGCCCACGAAATCCGTAATCCGCTGGCCGCTATCAGTCAAGCCGCACAGCTTCTTCAGGAAGCAACAGATACTCATCCAGCCCAACGCCGACTGGGCGAGATTATCTATAATAATGTACAACGCGCTAACCGTATTATTAGCGATGTGCTGGATCTGGCGCGACGTGATCGCTCCAAAGCAGAGTCTTTTATCCTGGTACCTTGGCTGGAGTATTTTATAGAGGATTTTTTACGCACCCTGGACAGTGCAGAATACCCGGAAATACGCCACAACATAGAACCGTCCGGATTACAGATTACCTTCGACCCGGGCCAGCTCAGACAGGTCTTGTGGAATCTTTGCAGCAATGCGTGTCGACACGGTACCCAGGCCGGGGAAGTACCAAAAATTGAATTGCGTGGCCATTTGGATCCAGAACACCAGCGCCCTGTACTGGAAGTCCGCGATAACGGTCCGGGGGTAGCACCTGAGCACGTACCTCGACTGTTCGAACCTTTCTTCACGACTCGTAATGACGGTATGGGATTAGGTTTGTACCTGACCCGTGAACTGTGCGAAGCGAACCGCGCCCAACTAAAATATCAATCTATTCCTGAGGGCGGTAGCTGTTTCCGTATCCTTTTTGCAACTGTAACCCCTATTCTGGAGGCAGACTGATGGATGCCTGCAATGCACTGATCGTAGATGATGAAGCCGATATCCGCGAGCTAATAGAAATGTCGCTGTTACCGCTGGGTGTAACCTGCCTAGCCGCTGCCAATCTGCAAGAAGCGCGAACTTCACTGAAACGTAAATCCTTCAATTTCTGCATCACTGACTTACGGCTGCCCGATGGCAACGGGATGGAGCTGGTAGCGCATATTCAAAAGCAATATCCCAAGCTGCCGGTTGCTGTGATCACTGCTCATGGTAACGTCGAAACAGCGGTAGAAGCGCTGAAAGTGGGCGCATTCGATTTCATCTCCAAGCCCTTTGATGTAGCCGTGCTGCGTAATCTTGTTACAACAGCGCTACGGCTGAGCGAAACGGAAAACGCATCACAAGATGATCGCCCGGCATTGCTAGGCCAATCAACTGTCATGGAAGATGTGCGGGTGATGATCAACAAGCTATCACGCAGCCAGGCACCCATTTTTATTAGCGGTGAATCAGGCACCGGCAAGGAACTGGCAGCTCGTTTAATCCACTTATCAGGGCCGCGTGCCAAAAAGCCCTTTATCCCTGTTAACTGTGGCGCAATCCCCGATCACTTGATGGAAAGCGAGCTTTTCGGCTACAAAAAAGGCAGCTTTACCGGCGCCACACAAGATAAAGGCGGTTTATTCCAGGCAGCCAATGGCGGCACATTATTTCTTGATGAGGTTGCCGACCTGCCAGCGCATATGCAGGTCAAGCTGTTGCGCGCCATTCAGGAACGCGCCGTGCGTCCGGTTGGCGGATCAGCCGAAATTCCTGTCGATGCCCGCATTCTCAGTGCCTCGCATAAAGACTTGGTCGAACTCATCCGCAGTGGCGATTTTCGCCAGGATCTGTTTTATCGCCTCAATGTGATCGAGTTGCGAATGCCCAGTCTGTCTGAGCATCCCGACGATATTCCGGAAATGGTCGAAGTAACCCTTAAACGGTTGGCCCAACAGGCCGGCACCGTACCACCCACGCCTTCAGTGGCCGCGCTGGCTGCCCTGCGAAATTACCATTTTCCAGGCAACATCCGTGAACTGGAAAATATTCTGGAGCGTGCATTTACGCTCTGTGAAAACGATGTCATCCACGCAGATAATCTGCTGCTACCCGAGCACGATGAGGGCATACCATCTGCGCCCAAACCTGAAGCGCCTGCTACCACCACCAGCCCGTCCACAGCTAAAAAGGATGAACTCATAACACGTCCCTATCCTCCGGCACCGGTCGTTACCAATCTGGAAAGCTACCTAGAACATCTGGAGAAAGAAGCCATCCAGCAAGCGCTACAAGCCACTCGTTACAACAAGACGGCGGCGGCTGAAAAGCTGGGGATCAGTTTTCGTGCGTTGCGCTATCGACTGAAAAAACTGGGACTGGATTAAATGCAAGCATCACATCATATTAATGAATGACAGACCAACAATTACAACGGCTTATCCAGCAAGCTGATGCGATTGGCATCCGGCTGGAAATTATTGCCGGCTTGCCGGTTTGGGACGCCGCCCCCGTTGCTCGCCATCAAAAAGCGTTGTATCGCATACAAAGCAGTCTTTGCCTATCGCCTGACAGTCACTGTGGTTGCTTTCACCTTGCTGATACTTTAATCCGCTTCCCCGATGGCTCGCTCAAGCGCCCGGATATCGCTGTCCTCTGCCAGGAACCTCCTGACAGTGATGAAGCATTGGATATATTGCCCGAAGCGGTGATTGAAATCCTCAGTACCGGCTATGAGCGTAAAGACCTGGAGCCAGGTTCCTCATTTTATCTGGCACAAGGGATTAAAAGATGTCCTGATCTCTGATCCACCATCGTTATCAGTCACTCACCTTAAAACGAACGGCTCACAACAATTGGGTTCTCCGGTAAAAATTACCCTGGCGTGTAAAAATTACCCTGGCGTGCGGCTGTGAATGCCATATTTAGTGAACTGACCCTCAAAGGCACCATGTAGTGACTATTTTTGTCAATCCCGCCTTAATACGTCAGTTTTGTCTCTAATATTTTTCAATTTAATGTATGTTTATTTTATTTGTTATTTGTAAACCAAGTTTAATCCTTTAAAATCAAATAATTAAAAAATATGGCACGAAGCCTGCTTATATTCAGACAACTCACCAGAAAATGGTGAACATGCAGGAAAATATACAATCCCTAACCTAAGGAAATGAAAAATGACGAATATTAAATTGCAAAAAGGCTTCACCCTGATCGAACTCATGATCGTGGTTGCGATCATCGGTATCCTGGCGGCTATCGCCATTCCGGCTTATCAGGATTACACTGTCCGCTCTCGTGTAACTGAAGGCTTAAACCTGGCTGGCTCTGCCAAAACCACCGTCTCCGAAAGTTTCCAATCGGGTGGATTGAATGGTTTGTCGATCGCTGCTGGCGATTGGAATTCTAACTTTACTGCTACAAAATATGTTAGCAGCATGATTATCGATTCTACTAACGGTGTTATCAGTATTAACTACCAAAACTCTAGCACTGGTATTCCTGAATTGAGCACTTCAAATTTAATTACCCTAACCCCGAACATCAGCGGTGCTATCTTAAGCAGCACCTCCGTTGGAAATATTGACTGGGCTTGCGCCTCGGTCACTAATTTAAACGCTACCAGCAGAGGCTTATCCGTCGGTACTAATGGTACTGTGCTTGCCAAATATGTTCCTGCTGAATGCCGTTAATCTGAATGCTCTTTGCCGGAGTTTTTTAACCTAGAGTAGTACCAGGCCCCTGGATAACAGGGGCTTTTTAATGCCTGCGGCGCTCATTCGGCCTTTCCGTTCCCAAGTCACAAGTGATTCCCATGTCATCGACTCATGTCTCTCCGCCTTGTTGCCATTGCGGTACTAGCCAGCAAACAATGCTCTACCAAGCACCAGCCTTTGACGTTGAGCGGGCAAAGCGCTTTACTCTGGCTCGCTGTGAGGGCTGCGGTCTCGTTCGCAGTGAACCGGTATTGAGCAAAGAGGAACTCGGCGACTACTACAGCGAACCTTATTACGGAGCAGGACAACAAAAATTTACAGGCCTGGTGGAATGGCTCACTCAGCTTGATAACCAGCAACGAGCCAGAAAGCTATTAGCGCTATTGCATACTTATAAAAAAGACAACCCGGAAACTGTTCCCCGCATCCTTGATATTGGCTGTGGTCGAGCCAATCTGCTGGCTGCTTTGTCACGATTAGGCTGTGAGTGCCATGGTGTTGAACGCGCAGAATTCCCGCTTGATCAACCTCCCCCCGGTGTTCACTTGCATCGCGGTGAACTCACAAAGCTTTCACCAGAAACCAACCGTTTTGATGCTGTGGTGCTTTGGCATGTTCTCGAACATCTCAATGACCCGGTAATAACTCTAAAAACAGTCACACGCCTGATGCGGCCTGGCGGTATTCTGGCACTCGCAGTACCTAATTTCGGCAGTTGGCAAGCCGCACTCTTCAAAAGTGCCTGGTTTCACCTTGACTTACCACGCCATACCTATCATTTCAACCGTCACACTCTAAAGAGTCTATTGCATCATGCCGGCTTACAACCTCTAAAAACCAGCACATGGGCTTTTGACCAGAATAGTTATGGTTTTATTCAAAGTGCATTGAATCGTTTATCTCCGCCAAACGACCTCAACAAGCTGTACACCTTATTAAAAAACTCTGATAGTAACCATGCAAAATATAAATTAATTGGCTGGCTTTTAGCCGGGGGGCTGCTAACGCCATTAGCCATATTGGAATACCTGCTATCCGGATTACTTGGGAAAGGCGCTACTTTAATTATTTATGCTCAAAAACCGCTTAACGTCACTGGATAACCTACAAGCCAAGGGCATTACGCACACGACTCTGGTGATAGTGTATAGTCAAATAAACAACAATAATGGCTATTCAGCAAATAGAGTGAACGATACATGATCAACGGACAAAAAATAATTGTTGTGATGCCAGCATACAATGCTGCACGCACCTTACAGAAAACTTACGCTGAAATTCCTGAAAGTGTAGTAGATGACGTTGTACTCGTAGATGACAACAGTCAGGATAATACGCCTGAAATCGCACGATCCCTGGGAATTAAACATGTTATTGTTCATGATAAAAACCTGGGTTACGGAGGCAACCAAAAAACTTGCTATCGTACAGCCCTGGAACTTGGTGCTGACGTTGTAATTATGATTCACCCCGATTATCAATATACACCTAAACTGTGTGCTTCGATGAGCTGGCTAATTGCTGAAGGTGTATTTGATTGCATGCTAGGATCAAGGATTCTTGGTGTTGGCGCATTGAAGGGTGGTATGCCGTTATATAAATTTTTCGCTAATAGAGCACTGACATTCTTCCAAAACCTGATGCTTAGCTACAAGCTCTCGGAATACCATACCGGCTATCGGGCCTTTTCAAAAAGAGTACTTGAAACATTGCCACTCGAAGAAAATGATGATGATTTTATTTTTGATAACCAAATATTGTCACAAATCATTTATGCTAATTTTCGCATTGGTGAAATTACCTGCCCAACAGTTTACATGGAAGATTCATCTTCAATCAATTTAAACCGATCCATACATTACGGAATAGGTGTAATAATGACTTCTATTAAGTACAGGCTTCACCGTTGGAAGTTATACAGAAGTTCATTATTTAACTATATTGACCAGAAATCAGGATAGATGAGTAATGGTAGACCTTCAAGGTACAAATGGAAGAATAAAAAAGTTACCCATTATTTTGGTAACAAGTACTTTTATTTTTATAATCGCCATCGTAATCTATTACCCCTCTCTGAGCAATAATTTTGTTTGGGATGACGCCCATTACCTGGGCTACCGACAAATAAAAAGCTTGAATTGGGATAATATCTGGTGGATGCTAACGGGTACTCACCTCAACAATTGGCACCCATTAACCTCGCTGTCTTTTGCCCTTGATTACGCATGGCAAAAAGAACCTTCTCCCTGGGGGTTCCATCTAACTAATATTATTTTTCATGGACTAAATTGTGCTATTTTTTTCCTTACGACAATCCTCCTGCTAAATATTAACTTCTATGGCCTGAATCAAGCCAATATCTATCCTAATGATAAAAGAAATTATGCAATAGCATTAATTGCTGCATTATTTTTTAGTGTTCACCCGCAACATATTGAGTCTGTCGCATGGATTTCTGAGCGCAAAGATGTTTTAAGTTTATTTTTTATTTTGCTCACATTAATTTTCTATATATTTTATACAGCAAAAAAAAATAATAAGCCCTTTCTGTGGTTTATAGCTTCATTATTTGGATTTACTCTTGCACTAATGAGTAAGCCAATAGCTGTTACTTTACCGATAGTATTACTCATACTAGATGTCTACCCACTGAGGCGTACAGCCTTATCGGGACGTGATAAAAATATTACTTCATGGAAAGAAATCTTTATAGAAAAGACACCTTTCCTTATACTAACAGCACTCGCAATAAGTTTAACTTTATTTGCACAAAAAGACGCTATAAAATCCCTTGAAACCATCGATCTATCCACTCGAATCCTCAATGCCATAAATAGTGTCTTTCTTTATATATCCAAGTTTCTACTTCCAATTTCGCTATCACCATATTATATTTTCCCCAGTTATATTATTAATGATTGGACAAGGGTTTTAATCTTGATTTCCGGGTTTTTCTTAATAACCACACTATCAATTATTTATTGGCATCGGGAAAAGCGTCACTTACTTATCGCCTGGCTATTTTATCTAATAACCTTACTACCTGTAATTGGAATTATACAAGTAGGATCACAATCAGCAGCTGACCGTTATGCTTATCTACCAACAATTCCCTTCTATATCTTAGTTGCTGCATTTGTTGTTTACAGTTATCAATTTTTCTATAAAAAATCCTTAAAGCTGGCTAATATGGCTCTAGCAACTATCACTATTACCATCTTCGCTTTTTTATTCTACCTTAGCCAGAATCAACTAAACGTATGGAAAAACAATCACACACTTTGGAGCTACGTAACCAAACTCACTCCGGGTAGCAGCTTAGGTCAATATAATTTATCTATGGATTATTTTATAAAGCAAGATCATAAAAACACCCTAAAGCATATTGAGCTTGCTTATTTACATGGCTATCCAATAACCACAAAAGAGCATTTAATTATTGCTGAGGCACTTACTCACCTTGATCATTTCAAGCGAGCAAGAGAATTTTATGAGCAGGCCCTTAACTCAAATAAAGTTAATGAAAATCTTAGTGATTGTATTTATTACAACATGATGTGGATAAGTAGTAAGCAGGGTCATTTTAATGAGGCATTAAAAATACATGAACAAGTATCGACAACCAATAAAGATCGTGGAATGGTGAAAAAACTAACTAGCAAAATTAGAACATTAATGGAGGAAGAGACAGCTAACAACAAAAAGTTCACTATGACTCATAAAAAAAGTACTAAAGAAAGCAGTCATTCTAAGCAAGAAGGTTTCACCAAGGAACAACTAATTAACTGTTCGGTATTATTTATGGCTCAACCGAGGAAGCTATCTCATGAATGATAAGGCCGAGAGCATCAAATTATGTTGCAAAATTGCTATTACCAGCATAATATTTTACCTTCTATTTACCCACGTAAATTTGCAGCAAATCAGCGATTTACTAAAGCATATTCACCCTTTATTCTTGCTGGTCGCCATCATTTTGCACCTAGCAGCATTTTTATGCGGTAGCGTGCGCTGGTGGTTATTGTTGCGCCACATTGAGCCGGGACGCACATACTGGAGCATTGCGCCGGCCTACTATCTTGGCTTGTTCGCTAATAACTTTTTACCTACAGGCTTTGGTGGTGATGCTGTTCGAGCAACCTATTTATCAGCACGCGGTCAATCATTAAGCAAATTGGTATCCTCAACAATAGTTGATCGCGCATTGGGCTTAATAACTCTGCTATTAACAGGACTCCTGGCCATTTTACTGCAAAATATTTTTCCTCTAGGAAGTAAAAATATATTATTACTTGCTGGTGCTGCGCTAGTAATTCTAATAGGAGGATGGCTTCTATTTTCACCGGGCACTTTAGATTTGGCACATACATGGCAAAAGAATAGCAACCGCTTCTTTATTCAGGTCATTATAAACACCCTAAAGCTCTTCCACGCCTATCGGCATACTCCTAAACTATTACTGGTTGGGATGCTTCTCTCTATCCTGGTACAAATTTTAGTTATCGGCGTTTATACAGTATTAGGGAAAGGTTTGGGACTTGAGCTGCCAACGGCTGCTTATTTTATTATTGTACCTTTAGTAATGCTGGCAACCAACGTTCCACTTTCTCTTGGTGGTTTAGGACTAAGAGAAGGTGCATTAGTTGTGTTAATGAGCGGAGCCGGTGTTGATTATGAGAAAGCAGTTATCATTTCTCTTTTATACTTACTCGTTTTGTGGACATCCACCCTACCAGGCGGACTAGCTTTCCTCAAAATCCACACACCACTACGTACAGAGAAAACCTATGATATAGCAGCGATTAATACTCACTCAATCAAGGCGAGCTAGGATACCCTAACTACCTTCATAGTTGTGCTTACTTATTTAGGTATCTCTTCTCTGTTATATAAGTACCATCAACCGTAACAAATTGCATTTTCTCACAGTATTTAGGCAAGGCTACCATATTCTCTTTTTGGGGACGACCTTGATTATGATCGTCAAGACGCGCTAATAGCTTTCGTGCTTGATCAAATTCTTCCGGGCTATTTTTATTATCAACCATTGCCAGGTAATCTTTCCCAGCTTCAACCAGGCCTTGCTTGATATACAACAGCCCAGCATTGTAGTAAAAGCAGCCTATTGGTATACTACCCACATCAGCTTTGTATTCAATTATATTTCTATAAACATGCAGTGCTTTTTTTAGCTGATCCTCCTTTAGATAGCAAAGTGCCAGTCTTGGAACTGAGTATGGTATTAACTTACGTAAACTATTGGCGTACTCGTAATGTTTAATAGCTTCTTTGTATTTATTATTATGAAAGTAAATATCTCCGAGTGCTGAATGGGCAATTCCGTGATCTGGGTCAACTTTAATAATGTAACTCCATAGAGCTAATTCATTATTCCATACTAATACTTGCTTACTTGTTGCAGAGATAAGTAGAGTACCTAAAGTTACTATGGATAGAATAGTTATACCTTTTATCAATAGGCTTCTAGTATAGAAAAATAAAAATGATATACTATACCCGACTAATATATAAAATGGCAAGGTGGGCAAGTATGCATAGCGATCAGCTGAAGACTGCATGCCAATTTTAACGATCCCAATAACCGGTAACAATGCCACTACATAGAATAACCAGCTCGCTAAAAAATATTTTTTTCCTTGAAAAAAATAGTACGTAGAAAGGATGCTAATCAGAAAAAACCCCACAAAAGGAACCAGGCTAAATGTAGAATTAATATCTGAAAAATCGTAGTATACAGGTAATAATCTTACTGGAAAAATGAATTTTGATATATAAAGTATATAGCTATCAAAAACATTAAAAAAACGAGCTTTAATACTGAAGTTATCTAATGAATTTATCGCCTTGTCCTGTGCAAGAATTGTTATAACAACAACGAATAAAGATAATGAGACGAAAGGTATTTTATCAAGAAGCACTCCTTTAATTTGACTCCATGGTTTGATTTTGAGTCTTCCAAGCGGGTAAAAATCAATGATTATTAAGAGAGCTGGTAACGTCACTGCCATTGGCTTTGACAGCAGCGCCAGAACGAAGAACAATAATGACATGGAGTAGTATATAGCACGCTTTTTATTTATACTCTCCCTTGCATATGAGATGTAGGAAATAAATGTTAGCAATATAAAGAGCAGGCACAATACATCCTTTCGTTCGGCAAGCCATGCGACAGACTCAACATGCTGAGGGTGGATTCCGAAAAATAAAGCTGCAGTAAACGCAGCAAGAAAATCTTGATTCTTGTATGCAGATTTAATCAAAACCAGAGTAAAAATGAACACCAAAATTGTATTGGTACAATGTAAAATTACATTGGTTAAAGCTACTCCCCAAATTTTTCCATAGATCACATAATCTAGCGTATAAGACAACCAAGTTAACGGATGCCAATTTGACAAATAAAATGTACTAAACATCCATTTAATATTTTCCCATCTGAATGCTGTAATATAGGAATTATTAACCAGATATGAGGTTGCATCCCAAACAAGCCCACCTTCCAATGCTTCCCTGTAGACAAAAAATGTGATGGCAAACAAGAATAGCGCAGCAAAGAAATCTCTGGTCATTCCAGATTTTTTACAAGAACTCATATGCAAAATCTCCCGACCCCAAAACAGCGAAGGTCAATTATTGCTTAATTTTTATCATTCATCAAATATCTTAGTCGAATTGGTATCTTTAGAGTGTTTAGCGACATGAAAAAAATACATGCCTTCCTCATACACCTGATAACCAGCATCATAATCTTTATATTCTTCTTAGGGATAGTGTTCTTTATCTGGTATCCCGGCCCCCACTATGAAATTGATGGTGGTCTGCACATTCTGGTAATTATGGCAGGTGTTGATATTGTCCTGGGGCCACTCCTCACCCTAATTCTGTTTAGACCTGGAAAATGGGGATTAAAGTTTGATATGACTTGCATTATCTTAATGCAGGTTAGCGCACTTATATATGGTGCAATAACAATTTATGAGCAACATCCTGCCTTTATGGTGTTTACAGTTGACCGATTTTCAACCATTCCAATAGCAGATGTAGATTTCGATAAAATCAAATATCCTGAATTAAAGAGGACATTCAACATCGGCCCTGTATTAGCACTTGCAACATTTCCTGAAGATAGAGAAGAACGACAAAAGTTAATGTTTGCTGTACTAGGTGGAGAAAAGGATATTGATTACCGGCCTGATTTGTACAAACCTTATCAGCCTGATTTAAGTCATTTAAGAAGTCGCAATATTGATATTTCAAAAATCATGCAACTTGATCCTGATGCTAAACAATCTGTTATTACTTTTTTAAGGAAAAATAACGGGAAATTAAATGATTATCTCTTCTTTCCACTAAAAGCGAGAAAAAAGGATGTTATTATGGTGTTATCTGCAAAAAATGGAATGCCTAAAGGGTGGATTGATGCTAGTCCCTGGCTCAGTGGCTATGCTAACAAAGCAACGAAAAAAAAGGCTTCACCGAAACAACCTGCTAGTCAAAACCAGCTAAATAATTTGTCCATCCAGCCTACATCGAACAACACAACGAACGCCCCTGTAACTGCCACTTCTGGCTCTGAAGAGACAACTGCCAACCCGTCACCGGATCCACCAGCGTCACTGAACATACAGTAATCTAGCAGAGAAGAAAATGCGCCATGATCGAAGCCACTCGTAAATCCGATTTTGGCGCTCTTGATTACCTGGAATGGGAAACAGAGCAACCTATACAACATGAGTTTGTTGCGGGCAAGGTATTCGCCAGGTGAACAGGTGATTTTTAACAGCATTGATTTCTTTACACCCATTGAGACGCTTTATGAAGATGTCGATCCAGGTGCAGATGAAGATTACTGAAAAATCACAACGAAAAAGCTGATTCACAAAACCCAAACAAGCACCGCTGGCAATGTCAGCATTGCCAATGCCGTTTCCGTAGTAATAATTGTTGCAACCAGCGACACATCTCCTCCCATTTGTCGTGCCAGAATATAAGCCGCCGATGCACCGGGCAGGGCCGCAAAAATCATCAATGTTGCTGTTTCCAGCTGCCCGGGCTGCACTACTGCACACAAGATTCCGGCTAAAGCAGGCATTATTAGCAACTTGAGTCCACTTACTGCCACTAGCAAAACAGGTTGGCGTAAACCGTCCAGCCGCAATCCTGCCCCCACTGCCAACAGACCCAACGGTAATGCTGCTTTCGCTAAAATCCCGAAAACTGCTGCCGAACCCGGCGGCAATTCCAAACGACTTAAATTTAAACCCATACCAGCACAACATGCCAAAATCAGTGGGTTTTTTAATAGCCCTCGCAAAACGTCACTGACACGCAAAAATCCATCCACGTGTACTTGCAATACCAACACACATAACACATTAATTAATGGAACCATAATTGCGAGAATGAGTGCTGCGACTGCCTCACCTTCAGTACCTAATACTGCAATTGCCACGGCCAACCCGACATAAGTATTAAATCGAATAACGCCCTGGTAGACTGAGGTAAATGCCCGTCCATCAACGTGCAACCACGGCCGTAAGGCGTATATCAGGGCAGTCATGCCCAGCAACATTGCCACGATAATGATCGCCACTGATACAACCGCATAATCTGTCAATCGTGCTAGCGACAAACGATGTATCAATAACGCAGGAAACAAGACATAGTAGGTTAGGCGCTCTGCCGCTGACCAGAAGTCATCCGCTAAAAATCCTGAGCGTCGTAAAATCAAGCCCAGTACGATCAGTGTGAATATCGGTGCGAGTGCATCAAAAACCAGCGAGAAATTACTCATTCAGGCTGGAGGCAAAAACGCCTGATTAATTCCTGCAACAATTTTACGGTCGGTTCAATTGTTGCCAGCAGCAAAAACTCATCCGGCTGATGGGCACAGCTCACACTGCCGGGGCCAAGAATCACCGCTTCCATACCGAGTGCATTCAAATAAGGCCCTTCCGTACCAAAACTCACAGCCTCGGCTGGCACACCAGTGAGTGCTTCAGCAGCGCGTACAATAGCAGCAGCTGCGGATGTTTCCATCGCCTCAACACCGTCAAACAGCGGTATAAAACTCAAGTTCAGCGCACTATCACGCAAAAGCCGCTCCAGGCGCCCATGCAGCGCATCGCGCAAATCGGCCAATGCCATTCCGGGCAACGGTCGAATATCAATATGCAACTCACAATTGGCACAGATCCGGTTTGGATTGTCACCACCATGAATATGTCCCAGATTCATGGTGGGCACAGCCACCTCAAACAATGGGTTACGGTATTTCTCCTGCAACTCTGCCCGCCAGCGTAATAGCTCCCCAATGACCGTGTGCATGCCCTCCAAGGCATTCACACCTAATGCCGGATTGCTGGAGTGCCCCGAGCGCCCTTCCAGATGAATCGCCTCCATCAAAATGCCTTTGTGCATCCGCACCGGTCGCATCTCGGTTGGCTCACCAATCACCGCATGGCGACCTAATGGTTGACCTGCTGCGACCAATGCCTGGGCACCATGCATACTGCTTTCTTCATCTGCCGTCGCCAAAATGACCAGTGGCTGCTGAAAATCCTGTGCTCTGAACGCACACGCCGCTTCAATCGCCAATGCCAGGAAGGATTTCATGTCGGCTGAACCCAGCCCATAAATCCGCCCATCGGCAATCGTTCCGCCAAAGGGGTCATAACGCCAGCGATCTGCATTAAAGGGAACAGTATCGGTATGTCCCGATAACACCAGTCCACCTGCACCCTGACCCAGGGTCGCAATTAAATTGGCCTTCTCCGGTCGATCCGGCAATGGCCCGATCCGCACTGAAAAACCGGCATCCTCCAACCAACCTGCCAGCATATCAATGACAGGCCGATTACTTTGGTCAAATTGTGGCGACACGCTGCTCACTGACGGCACTGCGATCAATTGACGGATACGATCAAGTAAGCGGGATTCGTTGTTTAATATCATGGTGGCATCGAAATAATAATCATGGAGTTCCAGGTTAAATTACTCGGCAAGCATTGGTCGCAACCGGGATCGGCAAAAAATGACACGCTATGCCAATGACCAAAAAGATGCCTGTATCAGTAAGTGTGGTGGGAAATTCAGGTAAAATCGATAAAAATCATTAGCAAGACAATAAAAAACTTCGACCCTAACCAAAGAATCTCAGCAATATGTTGGTAAATGACGTAACCGCCGAACCCTGGGCAATTTGATAACCTGTATCCTAAAACCTTTTGATAATCAGTTAATAATCTTATGTCTCTATTGCGAGCAGATGCTATTTCCATTGCCTTTGGTGCTGAGAAACTACTGGATAACGCCAGTTTCCAGATTGATCCTGGTGAGCGTATCTGCCTGATCGGACGTAATGGTACAGGCAAATCGACCCTGCTTAAGCTACTAACGGGTGAAATCCTGCCTGACAACGGCACAATCTGGCGACAACCTGCATTACGTATTGCCACGCTAGCACAGGAATTACCCGATAATGCTGAAACCACCGTCTTTGAGCTGATCGCGGCTGGATTAGAGGAATTAGGCGCACTACTGGCTGAGTATCATGAAGCCACTATCCAGCTTGCTGATACTTCAACCACAGAGCGCTTACAACGTGTTGAGCGATTGCAACATCAACTGGAAGCGGTTGATGGGTGGCGCTGGCAGCAACGGATTGAAACCGTCATCACCCGTCTGGCCCTGCCTGCGGACACCCCGTTGAAAGACCTGTCAGGCGGTTGGCGACGGCGTGTGCTTCTGGGACAGGCATTGGTTTGCAAGCCGGATGTGTTGTTGCTGGATGAGCCTACCAACCATCTTGATCTGGCCACGATCCAGTGGCTGGAAAATGAGTTACTGGGATTTCGTGGCGGGCTGTTATTCGTCACCCATGATCGGGCATTACTACAGCGACTCGCCACCCGTTTGCTGGAACTGGATCGTGGCCTGCTGACATCATGGCCAGGCAACTACGCCTCATTTCTCGAAAAAAAAGCCGCTTTACTAGACACTGAAACCCGGCACAATGACCTTTTTGATAAAAAACTGGCTCAGGAAGAAGCCTGGATTCGCCAGGGAATCAAAGCGCGCCGTACCCGCAATGAAGGACGAGTTCGGGCATTGCAGGCGCTGCGCGAGGAACGTCGTCAACGCCGCCAACAATTGGGTAAAGCCAGATTCGCGCTGGAACAGGCGCAGGCATCCGGCAAAATCGTGATCGAGGCTGAAAACATCAGCTATGCCTGGGACAACAAGCCACTGATCCGTGATTTTTCGATCCGCATATTGCGTGGTGATCGTATCGGCTTAATTGGCGAAAATGGCTCAGGTAAAACCACATTACTCAACCTGTTATTAGGGCACTTGTCCCCTGATCATGGCCAGCTACGGCATGGTACCAGGCTGAAAATTGCCTACTTCGACCAGCTGCGTGCACAGCTTGATCCAGAGCAAACCGTACTGGATAACGTGGCCGGTGGTCGGGAAAGTATTACTATTAACGGTCAGCAACGACACATAATCAGCTATCTGGGCGACTTCCTATTTACTGCGCAACGCGCACGTTCACCGGTTAAATCATTGTCGGGTGGAGAACGTAATCGCCTGCTACTGGCACGTTTATTCAGCCAGGCGGCTAACCTGCTGGTACTGGATGAGCCGACTAATGATCTCGATATCGAAACACTGGAGCTACTGGAAGAGCGACTGTTGGAATTTACCGGCACGCTATTGCTAGTGAGCCATGATCGTACATTTCTTGATAACGTCGTTACCAGTTGTCTGGTTTTTGAGGAGAACACCCTACGCGAGTATATCGGCGGTTACAGCGATTGGCTACGGCAGCGACCTCCACCAGCACCGGCCAAAATCAAACCCCGAACGGCTGAACCGAAACCACGTGCTGCTCCATCATCCAGTGGCAAACTCAGCTATAAAGAACAGCGTGAACTGGAACAGTTACCTGCAAAAATTGAAGCTTTAGAGACACATCTGCAACAAGCACATGATGCTACCGCCAATCCCGGGTTTTACAGGCAAGAACCGGCAATCATTGCCAGGCACATGGAGAACATCAAAACACTGGAAGCTGACCTGGAAGCGGCCTATACCCGTTGGGGCTCCCTGGAAGGACGACACACCTGAATATTCCGCAAGTCAATACCAATCACTGCACTGTTGCGAGCGCATCTCGCATTCGATCCAGACCTTGCACCAGAGTAGTACGTGGGCAACCAAAATTGAGCCGCACAAAGCCCTCCCCCTCGCTGCCAAAGGTCGCACCATCATTAAGCGCCACATCAGCATGTTCCAGGAAGAAACGCTGCGGGTTGCCACTTATTCCGGTTTGTCGACAATCCAGCCAGGCGAGATAGGTAGCTTCTGGCACAGTACAACGAACATCCGGCAAAAACTGCCGCACATAACGCACTACAAAATCCCTGTTTGCCTGCAAGTACAGCAATAATTGCCGCAACCAGTCACCACCGTGCTGATAGGCAGCGAGCGCAGCAGTCAGCGCCAGTACGTTGACATCCGGCACAACACCACGCATGGCATATTTGAACCGCCTGCGTAACCCGGGATTTTGAATGATGGCAAAACTTGCGCCAAGACCCGGGATATTAAAGGTTTTGCTCGGCGCCATGAGTGTCACACAACGCTGTGCTATCTCTGGTAACACTGTTGCCAGCGGTATATGACGGCATCCATCCATTAACAGATCACAATGAATTTCATCGGAACATACCACCAGATCATGACGCTCACAGAGCACCGCTAGCCGTACTAGTTCTTCCTTATCGAAAACACGACCAACCGGATTATGTGGATGGCAAAGAATAAATAATCGGGTACGCGCACTGATATGAGCTGCAAAAGCATCGTCATCAAAATGATAGTAAAGCTGCTCGCCACGATGTCCAACGCTTAACCCGGCCGTCACCAAACGCCGTTCCTGATTACCTGGAGCCGCTAAAAAGGGTGGATAAACAGGTGTCTGCACCAGCACCTCATCACCGATTTCCCCAACAGCCCGACACATCACATTCAACCCGCATACCAACCCCGGCAGATAAATAATCTGATCCGGCGTAACCGGCCAGTCATAACGCTCAGCCATTCGGCTACAGATCGTTTCTGTTAATCCTTCTGGTGGAATACCATAACCCAATACACCGTGTGCAATCCGTTCCTGCAATGCCGCTAAAACGGGCTTTGGCGCCATAAAATCCATATCGGCCACCCATAGCGGTAAAGCATTACCATACCGGTGCCATTTCAAGCTATCAGTACCCTCACGAACAGGTGAGTTATCAAAACCATAGGTGAAGCCATCACCTTCTACTTCCTGAACAGATAACACCGAAAAGCCCATACGGTCTATTTTTAAACCAGACGATGCAGAGCGCGCATGTGATTATAAGCGAGGTCCGACACCTCACGGATCACATTACCGCGATCATTTTTCCATGACCTGTAGTTACGCGCACGCTGGGATTTTTCGATAATACCCACAAAGGTATAAGGGTAAAAACCACCATTTTGACCACGCGCAACCAAAATACCCATATCACCACATAAACGCGCCGTCGTACCGGTTTTATCAAATACCCATGTGCCATCTGGCACGCTTGATACCCCTGAAAACATCCGATCACGGTTAGGCAGATTCATCAGCCGCTTGAGTTCATTGGAATAAGGCAGCTGGTTGTACCAAAGTGCATGCAGAAACCGATGATAATCCAGAGCAGAGGCTTTATTACGGTAAGAACGCCCACCTTTAGGGATAGGCTCAACGATGCGGGTATGGCGAAAAATGCCGGGATAATAACGTTTGAGGGTACGTTCTACCTCGATCGGTCCTGCACGATAACTGCTTTGACCCAAAAGCCGGATAAAGTAATTGGTAGCTTTGTTGTTACTGCGCTGAATCATTGTTTCCATACGTTTGCGGTTATAGGCCGTATATTGCAATTTTCCTTCCCGGGCTTTGTGAAAAAAAGCCAATGCAATAAACGGCTTGATCATGCTGGCACTCTGGTAAGGGTGCCGGGCATTAATCGCCGCCAAATACTGATGGGTAGTAAAATCATAAACCAACCAGGCAGTACGCTCATCAGAGGCAACCCGACCTGTCTGGCGAAGCCCACTGATATGACGTTGAATCATCGTACCGAGAGAGCCGAGCCTTGAGGGCACTGGCCGATAAGGAGGCCAGGGCCGACGAGCTGGATACGATCGATGAAATCGAGAGGATCGATAAGCACGATGGGATCGATAGGTCTGTGGGGGCAGCTGTGAATGGGTGCGACGTAAACCGCCACTAGCGCCAGGGAATGATGACTGCCGCTGAAACCCTTCACCTGCTGCTTCACTGGCATCTGGAATCACACCAAAGGGAGCAGTAACCAGCAATGCACCTAAACCGCCTAGAAAAGCGCGCCTGGATGAGTCCAGGGGTACGCAAAACTCTTCAGAACCTTCGTCCGAACAAAACGGCCGAAAGAGTGCCATAAACAACAACCTCCGGTTAGATGGGCTTGTAATTTTACAAACGTGCAAACTACGCCCTTGCAACCTTAAATTCAACTAAGGATTAGATAATGGTCGGGACCAATGGCTAATCCAGCCTCCCGCTGCCGGATAAAATACCATTTGAGAATAGCGCATGATCAACAGGAATCTGCAAAATCGGCCAGTGAGCCGACCAAGATGCTTGAATTTGAATTCCATACCCGTTAGCACTATTCCGTAACTGTGAGCCACTAAGTAGTCGCACAAAATCAAGGTGACCAAGGCAGGATATCAAGATATCCCAAAACCAATAGCGGTCGTTGCATTTGCCGTACAAATGTAGCCAACCGTGCCAATTGTGCATTACGATGGTGCGCATCCTTGCCATCGATTGGTGGCAATAAATGTAGAACCAACAACCTGAAACGCGCTTCCCCTACCTCAAAATCCGCCTTCGCTGAAAAAGCGTCTACAGGATCAGTAAGCAATTTGCACTTTTGAAAATGACTTTTGGCTGAATAGCACGATTCCACCCTTAGCCGTTATTAGTTCCGATACCCTCACCTGCATTGCTTATAGTGCAACTTCGGTAAATGTCCAGAAAATATGGATATAGCGGAACCAATCAATCAAATTTAATTGGTTCCGCTATATCTTTGCTGATCGTGGGTATCGGGGGCATGATGGCTCAGGAACATCGCCTGTGCAGATTAAGGCAAGGCCACTTCACCTCAGGCAAATGATGACGCTATGCCACTTTAAGTAAAAACCATGATATCAAAAACCAAAGTCCCTATTTACTTAATAGTGCTACTTATCAGTTAATAACAATATAAAAATAACAAATGCACGGTTCGATCAACATAAAAATATTGAACGTGCCATTAACCACCAAAGTGAGGCGTTATCATGAATAGTCAAGTCATACGCCTGGTTAAAACCCGGCGCTTCGGCAGCGAGGGGCTAATACCCGTAGATAAATACAGTTGTCCCCATCGCGGCAAGGTTTCATGTGTCAGTTCAAGTGGTGGCAGCTATTGTAGTGGCTACGGTGGAGATAGCCCTCTTCGGGGAACCCGACTCTATTCGGTGCGATGCCTTGAGGAAGATAATGCCGATTTTATATTGCAGAGCTGGATAAAGCAGCGCCGCCATTCCGCAACACCGCATACATTCATCCAGCGGTAGTTTCACAGCCTGTTTCGGGCGTGGAGCACCCAGAACTTCTTGAATAGCCTGCCAATTAGCAAGCAACAACGGCTAATTGGCCATGCGGCAAAATGCCACGTTACGCCGCAATTCGCTGTCGCCTGGCTTTACAAACCTATTCATCCACTACCCTGACATGAATTTTCTGGTCATTGCGCCACTCACCGACAAGCTTCCGCCCACCCTCATACAGTGTACCCTTACCATTCTTGCGCCCGTTGCGCCACTGTCCCTCATAACGACTACCGTTGCTGTAATAATACACGCCATAGCCATCAGGCTGATCACTGGCAAAATGACCAACATACTTTTCATTATACCTCGCATAGTAATACACTCCTTTGCCACTTTTCAGGCCATTGCGCCACTGCCCTTTGTAACGATTACCACTGCGGTAAAAATAACTTCCCTGACCATGAAAGACACCGTTGCGCCACTGACCTTTATATTTTTCTCTACGTCTGGCGTAATTATAGGTACCTTGTCCGTGCATTTTGGCATTACGAAAATCTCCTGAATAGGTACTACCATCAGGATAACGGTAAACCCCTCGACCATTCTCACAATTACCACGCAGGCAATTTGGCGCCTGTCGCGATGATTTAACCTGTCTCTCCGGCTTCGGCTCTGGCTCTGGCTTTGGCCTGGTTTTTTTAGAGGAGGCAGGTGATGGTGTTTTAGGTTTCGCTGGTTGTTGTTTAAACCTGGGCACTGCTGGCTGCTGAGGCTTTGGTGGATCAGGCGCTTTCACAACATTTGCCTGTACTTTCCTGGAAAGCGATACCTTGATCAAACGCTCATCACCAGCGGCCAGATCAACCCGACCGTTCCAGTCGCCATAACCTTTCCTGCGGACACGCACACGAAAAGAACCGGTCGGCATGTCAACAGCCAGCGGTGTCGTACCCACCATTCTATTATTAATCCAGACACGGGCATTCTCAACATTTGCTCGAACAAATAACTGTGGTGCCCTATCCGGCTTTGCTTGCTTGCGGCCCTTTTTCTTTGAAGTATCTTTCGATGTGGTTGTGACTTGCAGACTCACATTATCTTTAGTTTCAATTTTAGCCACTTGGGTGTGGCGATCCTGCCTCACAATCGCGGCTTTGGATGCCCCTGGCTTTTGAACTGAAACCAAATGAATCGGTGGTGGCTCAACCGGTTTTGATGCCGATGCTATCGATGGTTCCGGTTTACGCTTTAACTGTGGTTCTGGCGATGGTTTTTGCACCTGTTGTTGGCGTGATCGTGCCAGCGATGTTTCTGTCCGAACAATTCTCTGCTGTAAATCAGAGAGACGCTTATGATTCGGATCCACGCTTTCCATGCGCGCCAGGTAACTTCGTGCCTGTTTGATTTTATTTCGCTTCAAAGCCGTTACAATCAGTCCAGCATAGCGATCAGTAATCCTGGCAATGCCTGCTAAGGCATCCGCATTATTTCGATCAAGCTGCAACACCTCATCATAACAGTCAGCTGCGTTACCACCTCGCCCAGAGGTTAATCGATTAGCACGCAAATGAGTATTACACTTTCGCAATAAAGCAGCTACTTGAGAAGCTTTTTTACGTTCAGATTTAGATGATGATTCCGCCTGTGAATGACGTAATTGCTTACGCACCTTACGACGCAAAGCCAGCAACCGCTGATCATCCGGCACTTGCCGCAGGCCCTTCTCAATCTGCAACAAGCTACTTTCGTAAGCCCCGTCACGCTGATAATTCCGCGCTCGCTTCAAAAACCCGGCAGCAATTCTTTCTCGCTCGGCTTGTTCAGCTTGTCGCTGACGTTCTGCTTCGGCCTGCTGCTGACGTTCTGCTTCGGCCTGCTGCTGACGTTCTGCTTCGGCTTGCCGCTGACGTTCAGCTTCGGCTTGCCGCTGACGTTCAGCTTCGGCTTGCCGCTGACGTTCAGCTTCGGCTTGCCGCTGACGTTCAGCTATTAGGAATCGCCTGTAACCCTTGCTCAATATAATCCAGGCTTTCCTCGATTGCGCCTTCTCTATGGGAAAGGCGTGCTTTTTCCAGAAACTGGTCAGCTCGCATTTGCGCCAGACGCAATTGCTCTCCAACATTATCTGCCTTGGCCCTGGTTTGAGTAGTCGCTTCCTCACGCAGCGCCAATAGATCAGAGGGATTCTGTACCTGTACTAGCCCTTGATCGATAGTCGCAAGGTTACGCTCCGGTGCGCCCACGAGTTGTTGCTGACGAGCCTCAACCAGCAAACGATCAGTTTCCTGATACCGCTGTTTCTCAGCATCACTGGAAGCTGTGTTACCAGACTTTGTGCTACTCAGATCGGCTAATGATACTCCTCCAGGTTGTGCGATGTACCAATAGCCACCACCTGCGGCTGCGAGCGTTAAACCGGCAACCAGTATCCCGGCTTTCCAGCCCAAACGAGGCGACACACCGGATGCAGAAACAGCACCAGGTGCAGGACTGACAGGATTTTTTCCTGAACTAACACTTGCTCGCCGTGGCCCGGCGGCAGCACCAGGTGCAGGACTGACAGGATTTTTTCCTGCACTAACACCTGCTCGCCGTGGTACCTGAATTTGCGTACGATCGGAAGGCGGATCTGCCCTCACAAGGTTGGCAAGAGAACGCTCCGAAGCATCTGATTCAATCGAATTCAATACCGCAACAACATCCTGACCACTCTGTAATCGCTGATCCGGATCTTTCTCAAGCAACTTGTTTAACACGTGCTGAAAGCGACTTAAATGCTTTGGCAGCTCAGGCGTTGGTGCTGTCACGTGCATCATGGCCAATGCAAAACTGTCTTCAGCCGCATAGGGCACTTTGCCAACCAGCATTTCGTAAAGCATCACACCAAAACTGTAAAGATCAGCGCGTGCATCAATTGTCTGTCCGCGTATCTGCTCAGGACTCATATAACGTGGCGTACCCACAGATACGCCGGTATGCGTCATAACAGTGCTGCTACCTAGTGTTTTAGCGATGCCGAAATCAGTGAGCACCGGCGTACCATTTTCCCGAAACAGAATATTCTGAGGCTTAATATCACGATGAATGATGCCACGGTGATGTGCATAGTCCAGCGCACCGGCAATTGATCGGGCAATAAATAAAGCATCTGCCAGTGATAATCCCCTTTCGATACGCTGCTGCAAGGTGCCGCCCGGCAGATACTCTATCGATAAATAATACAGCCCTTCATGACTGCCAATATCATAAATGGTAACAATGTGTGGATCATTGAGCTGAGCAACAATGCGCCCTTCTCGCAAAAAACGCTGTGCAAATTCTTCATTAGCGGTCAAAATCGGCTTAATAATTTTTAACGCAACCTGGCGATGCAACGACTCTTGCAAGGCAAGATAGACAATCGCCATACCGCCCTGCCCTAATTCCCGCTCAATCTGATAGCCTGGGATTTGCATAATCTGGGTTCCATAATCCATATACCGGTTCGCATTGTATCTAGCGATCCGCATAAAACAGAATTAACACGGTATGATAAATGCTGAATAATACGAGTTAAAAAGGTTTTGATAATCATCTGGTTTTCGATAAAAGATAACACACCACACTTAGGTGCGCCCTGCACCACTAACCAGTCTCCAAGGATCGTATCTCTCTATGTCTGGCAACACCTTTGGCAAGCTGTTCACTGTAACCACATTTGGCGAAAGCCATGGTGCAGCACTCGGCGCTATCGTAGATGGCTGTCCACCGGGACTGGCCTTATCCGAAGCAGATTTACAACAGGATTTGGATCGCCGTCGCCCTGGCCAAAGCCGACATACTACACAGCGTCGTGAACCTGACACAGTGCGTATTTTATCTGGCATCTTCGAGGGCCAAACCACCGGGACACCGATTGGCTTACTCATCGATAATGTCGATCAGCGACCCAGGGATTACGGTGATATTACGAACTGTTTTCGCCCAGGTCACGCTGATTACAGTTATCACCGTAAATACGGCTTTCGCGATTATCGGGGTGGCGGACGTTCCTCAGCCCGTGAAACGGCAATGCGGGTAGCCGCCGCAGCGATTGCCCGTAAATATTTATATACACGTTATGGAGTCAAGATTCGCGGTTACATGGCACAGTTAGGTCCGATCCGCCCCGCTCAATTAGTATGGGATGAAGTTAATAACAACCCGTTTTTCTGCCCCGATCCTGATAAGGTCTCCGAGCTGGAGAATTATATGGACAAGCTACGTAAATCCGGCGATTCCATTGGGGCGCGCGTTACCCTGATGGCTAGCGGTGTACCTGCTGGCTGGGGTGAACCGGTTTTCGACCGCCTGGATGCCGATCTTGCTCATGCTCTCATGAGTATTAATGCCGTCAAGGGGGTGGAAATCGGTGCAGGGTTTGCCAGTATCGAGCAGCGGGGCAGCGAGCATCGTGACGAAATGACACCTACAGGCTTTCTCAGCAATAATGCAGGTGGTGTATTAGGTGGGATCTCTACAGGCCAGGATATCATTGCCAGTATTGCCTTGAAGCCAACATCAAGCATCCGTATTCCCGGACAAGGTATTAATATCCATGGTGATTCGGTATCCGTGATTACCAAAGGTCGTCACGATCCCTGTGTCGGCATCCGTGCCACTCCCATCGCTGAAGCGATGATGGCATTAGTGCTCATGGATCATGCCTTACGCCATCGTGCCCAGAACACCGATGTTCGCGCAGCAATCCCCATGCTTCCGGCCACTGCTGCGGATAATGAGCACACTGACTCTTAACCACTGATATATAACATGAAATCAGCACATTCTGCTCGCTGATTTGACCGGCTCACTATTGTGCTTCCTTCCAGGCTATACCTAAGGCTATCTGGATTTTATTTGTTTTATTTTGCCACCTTAGGGCTATTGCTGCCTTATTGGGGGCTTTATCTGGTGGCGCTAGGCTTCCCTCCGGCGCGGATTGGCGAATTAATGGCTATTCCACAAGCGACCAAACTGGTGGCGCCGAATGTATGGGGTTGGCTCGCTGACCGTAGTGGACAGCGGGTACGTATCGTCCGCCGGGCTTGCCTGATATCAGCGGCCACCTTCGGTGGGATCTATTTTGCGGGTGATTCCTATATCAAACTGGCCTTGGTAATGCTGCTGTTCAGTTTCTTCTGGAATGCAGCCTTACCCCAGTTCGAGGCAGTCACGCTGAATCATCTTGGTAATCACACTCACCACTATAGCAAGGTACGATTATGGGGATCGATGGGGTTCATCGGCGCAGCCGTCGGCGGGGGCTTTCTGGTCAATGCACTCGGTATCCATATTTTACCGGCACTGATGTGGGGTATGCTCATCGCACTCTGGCTTAGCAGCCTGATTGTTTCTGAACAGCCATCCACCATTACCCGCCATGAAACACCATCACTCGGTCAAGTATTACGCCAACCGGCCGTGCTTGCATTTTTTACCGCCTGCTTTCTTAATCAGGCTTCCCATGGCTCCTACTATGGTTTCTTTTCCCTGTATCTGGAAACGATGGATTATTCAAGTGAGTTTATCGGCACCCTGTGGGGATTGGGTGTCGCGGCAGAAGTGGGGCTTTTTCTACTCATGCACCGCTTACTGCCCTGCTTTGGTTCACGTCAATTACTGCTGACTGCACTGGCCTTAACCACATTACGCTGGATATTGATCGGCTATCTGGCCGATAACCTGCCACTGTTGTTATTCGCACAGACATTACACGCCTTCAGCTTCGGGGTTTTTCATGCCGTTGCTATCCATCTGATTCACCAGTTTTTTACCGGCACATTACAAGGTCGGGGTCAGGCGTTATACAGCAGCCTGACCTTTGGTGCTGGCAACGCACTGGGCAGCCTGGCCGCTGGCTATCTGTGGGAGGGCCTGGGACCGGCTGCCATGTACACGCTGGCTGCGGTGCTGAGCGCACTCGGCTGGTACGTGGCCTGGCACTGGCTACACCCGAAAACAGCCGCCTAGATCTTACCAGCCTGCTGAGCGATAAAAGCCGTTTTTGCTGACAATTCCAGTGAGCATGTCCATTTATAGGCAAGATTGATGTTGTCGGCACACGCATACACACCATGGCCACGCACCACGGCAATCGGATAATCGACCAGCACCTCGGCCACCATCTGTGGCGAACGCGCCTGATACTGATCATAGGGGATGGTTAACACCGGCACACGACTGAAATAGAGCTGCCCCTCAAAATCCGCCGGATAAAATTCCTCGTTATCCATACTCATAGCAACCGAGTAAGGGCCATGGCTATGCAAAACCGCATGAGCGGCTGGATTTGCCTGATAAACCGCCAGATGCAAGGGTGCATCCATTGAAGCGCCTTGACCTGTCACACCGCTCAGGTGGCAATCAACCAAATCACCACTACTCAACAGATCAGCGCAACAACCACTCGGTGTGACCCAAATCGTCTCACCATCACGCACCGAGGCATTGCCACTATGGGAATCATTGAGATTATACTGGCGAAGCCAGCGATAATGTTGAACCAGTTTGTCTTTAATATTCATGGAAGCGGATTGTAGTAAAAATCAATCTGAAACAGGTCGCCCGGATGCAAACGAAACAGCGGATATATCAATCCGCTCCACACCCGTCTGCAATCGCCCATCAGGACAAAGCGTCAACCACCGATAGCCGGGCGCGAGATCATCAACCTGTGGTTCAGGCGCATGGGGTTTGAATTGTACACAGGTCGCCGGTGTACCCAGCAACTGCAAGGCGCCTCGCCGAGAAGCATACTCACTATGAATATGACCCCATACCACAGCGCGTACCTGCGGATAACGATCCAGCACAGCAAACAATGCGTCACCATTACGAAGCATTATGGTATCCATCCAGGGGGTACAGGTCGGCACCGGATTATGGTGCAAGCAAACCAGCGTATGCAAATCAGTGTTCGTTGCCAGAACGGTATCCAGCAAATCCAGCTCGCATCGTGCCAAATGCCCGCCAGGCTCATTGGGAAAACTGGAATCCAGCAGTACACACTGCCAGCCACCTACAGCAACATAACGCACCCGCTGCACCCAACCTGTACACAGGATCTGGCTCATTGCAGCGGGAAAATCATGATTCCCCGGCAAACAGTAAACGGGTACATTCAACGAAGCCAACAGTTGATCTAATCGTTCATAAGCATCCGGCTCATCACCGACCAAATCGCCTGTCACCAATACAAAATCAATATGAGGATGATCGCTGCGAATTTTATCCAATACGGCTTGCAAACACGCATCCACGTCCACACCCCAAATACGACTACCAGGCTGCTTTTTTAAATGGATGTCGGTAATCTGAATAACATGCAATGGATCAGCACTAGCCATTAAGGATTCTCTATAGATTGGTCATCAAATATTAGGATTCAAAGCGTCTTGATAAACACTTTAGATCGACGCTGCCAGTTATACAGCATCCTTTTCTTGATGGGTAAATCGTCCACTCTGGCAGGCTCAAAACCACGCTCTTGAAACCAGTGGGCAGCTTGAGTGGTCAGCACAAACAATCGCTGTAACCCCTGAGTACGTGCCTGATGCTCAATACTTAATAGCAGCGCACCAGCACGACCACTATTACGATAGTCCAAATGTACAGCAACACACGCTAACTCGCCCAACCGCTCCTCGGGAAAAGGGTACAGCGCCGCGCAACCAATAATAGCCCCATCGCGTTCCAATAGCATGAAACGATCAATCTCGGTTTCCAACAGCTCCCGTGAGCGCCGCACCAGCGTGCCATCGTCTTCCAATGGTTTTATCAGCTCCAGAACACCACCAACATCGTCAATGGTTGCCGGTTTCGAGCCTTCATAGATATCGTTAGTAACCAGTGTACCTACACCATCGCGGGTAAATAATTCCAGCAACAAGGCTCCCTCAATCTGACGGCTGATCAAGTGCACACGACGCACGCCTGATTGACAGGCACGCAATGCCAAACGCAAGTGGCGAGCCAGCTCGCCAGATAGCGTATCTGATGTATTTAATAGTTGCTCAACATCACCAGGATCAAGTTTGCTGATCACCTGTTCCCTAGCATCACGCAATCGCTGACTTTCGCTGACAACCAGCAACTTATCAGCCTGTAATGCCATAGCAGCATTCGTTGCCACATCCTCAGCGCTCAGATTAAATACCTCGCCCGTAGGCGAATAACCGAGTGGTGATAACAATACAATGGCATCCTGATCCAGCCACATACGGATCGCGCGCTTGTCAATTTTGCGCACCTCTCCAGTAAACCCATAATCAATGCCATGATGCACACCCAACGGCCGCGCCGTCACCACATTACCGGACACCACCCGCAAACGCGCACCGTGCATAGGTGAGTTGGCCAAACCCATAGACAGACACGCTTCAACACAGATCCGTACTCTACCTATGGCCTGTTCAACAACAGGTAGATCCTCAGCTTCAGTGACACGCAAACCCTTGACATAATGCAACTCACGCCCCATCTTGCGCAATTGCTCTTCAATCTGGGTACGCGCACCATGCACCAACACCAGATGGATACCCAAGCTGTGCATTAATGCGAGATCATGAACAAGACTGGAAAAATTATCGGCCTCGACTGCCTCACCACCAAACAGAACTACAACAGTTTTGCCACGATGGGCATTGATGTAGGGACTAGCCTGTCGAAACCACGTAACGAAATATTCCGAATCCATGTTGAAGTTCCTAAAAAGCGGGGGATTATAAAGCAGTCACATCTACTAGATGCCGATATATTCACCATTAACCCAATACGATTTGGGCGAGGAGCCATCATTTTATGAATACTCTTAAAACAGGAAGCAAAATTCCCTGCCGAGTACGCCGGACACTTGATGTTGGGGACTTTTCCATCCTGCATCAACTGATGTGGTTTAACATGGCAGTTCACAGCGACGCCGAATATGCAAAAAAGACCTGGTTCAAGGAACGCTCGCTAGCCGGCCCGGTGATCTTTGCGGTTGCTGATGGCCTGGTTCACCATGCAGACAATATTGCAGAGCTGCTAGCGCAAAACGGCTATGAAATCTACGCCTATATCGGTGTCGATCATATGAAGATCACCACACCAGTATTGTTTGGAGATACACTCAAGGCAGATGCTGAAGTGGTTGATCTTCGTGCGACTAAAAACCCGGAGAGATTCCTGTTTCTCTACAAAAACAAGACGTACAACCAACGTAATCAGCTTGTGATCGAATACCAGACAACCATGCTGGTCATCAAAAAGCCAAGAACAAAATTTCCCTAAGTTTATAGTCTCACCCATGGCAAATGACGACGTTTTGACTAAAACACGCTCACCCCCGGTTCCACCTGAACTGCCCGTCGAAGGTGAGTGCTGTGGGCGTGGCTGCGAGTATTGTGTATGAACGTTCTACCATGAATCTCAACAATGTTACGAAGCGGCCATGGCAAAATGGCAACAGCAACAGCAGTGTTTTTTACATTCAGCTATTTCTCAAAAATATACAGCATCAAGTCAGGCAACAAATTGCCAGTGGCAACATTAGCAGCACCAAGACACATAAGACACTTCTCAAATACTGCGGATTAAAGATAGTGCAAAAAAACTTGATAATTCAGTATCAGGTTGGCGAAGCGCTATTATTTAAATCATTGCCGAATAGTACTTAATTGAGGTGTTTTCATCATGCATGACTCGGCAGATAAAGAGCCAAATTGTCTACAAGGCGCGGTAATCATAACGGATGATACATTTAAAACCATGGTTGCCGACCGTGCCTGTGATTTACTCAGTTTGAGTGACCTGCTAGTAACACAACCTGCAACATCGGTTGTGCTAACACGCCCCAGCATGAATCATATTTTCTTGCAAGCCACTCAATTAGAAGAGTTTCTTGATACCTACGGTGCACGTTATAATCGTCGTTGGGCACGATTTCGTTCATTGGTTGCAACCATTAAGCTCTTTGCCGAATTTGGCTACCAGCTACTCTATATTCAGCATTCCCTAAAGATATACCCGTTATTACCTATCGGGCGAGACTGCGCCACTTCAACCCGACAAACCCTAGAGATCACCTGTGAAGCACTCATCAGGGCGGCCATCTGGTTCAAGCAAAAAGCAATCCGCCTGGAACTGCCAATACCCTCCACATTAACCCAGCCGACAATGTTTGGTGAAGTTTTACCGCCCGGACAGCTGGCTCATAACCGCCCCCGACGTAAAGTTAAAAGTGCTGCGGAAACAGTCAAACGCCTGGCAACCGCCTACCTCAACCTGGCTGTTGAAAGTGATTTACTGCATCAGGTAACGACCATTGATCCAAGCAAATATGCCAAATATGTTCCCCATCCGGTCAGTGAGGATGCACTCCGTCAGATAAAAGTTCGCTTCCACACACTCCAATCCCTGTACGATACCCATGTTTCAGGCACAGAAGTTGAGTGTATGAATCAGGATCTACCGACGTTACGCAGCCATATCAGCCTGATTTATCATTTTTTGGAAACAGCCACTCTGCTTGCTCACTATTTCGAGCGCCACGTGAATACGGAAACCAGCGAAGCCGCCTTGCGACGCAAACCCGTCATCGAACCCCAACATTTGCTGGAAACACTGATGGGTTACTCAATCACTTATGCCGGGCTTTATCTGGATACTGGACGCGAGCTGTGTCATACCCTGCTCAAGCTTTACGCTGAGGTTGTCCAGATCGAGGCTCCCGTTCCTGCTTACCGTGGCTTTCATGTCCGCCCATCAACACTCATCGCTCGTATCGCCCGTCATTATGGCTGTGAAGTCAGAATGCAGCTTGACGGTCAATCCTATGATGCCAGCTCACCTATGGATATTTTTCGCGCCAACGAAACGATTAATGCCCAAAAACGGCGCTGGCTGGTTTTAGAGATTGGTAACGTACCTTTACCCGAAGGCCCGCTTGATAACAGACAAACCCGAGCGGTTATTCTCGATATTGTGTTCAAAATGGCTGAACAGGGGAAAATTGTCATTTACCAGCAGCCTTTCCAATTATCGGAAGAATTCAGTGATGAAGGCACTTTACTGGAGGAAGTCACTTCTGAAATCAAACGCTTACAAACAACCGGCCAGCTTGATATCAAAATTGACATGAATATCACCCTGATCGGTGATAAACGTGTTTTGGATGACCTTAAACTTCTTGCAGATTCAGGCTATGGAGAAGACCGCTTTGGAAATAATATTGCCCTGCCAAAGCAGCTAAGCTACCTGCGTCGATGATGCCATCGCCAGGTCGTGCCGTTAAACCCAGTCTATGATAGAGCGTCTCTGGATAACGCTATATCGGCCTGATAATTTTCCGGATTCACATCAGGAATGATGATGTGATCCAATACTCATGAGTCGAAGAAGAGGCTTATGAATGACGAAGAGACGTTATCCGCTGTGTGATACTCAATGGAAGCAGATCAAGGGGTTATTAACGACCTTCACCGATCCCGACGCACACACCAGCACGATGAAGTACAACCGTGTTGGCCGTTTACTAAAAGATACCAATACTAAATTTGGCTTTTCAGCTTATCAGTTTGATCCCGGTGCAGGAGTGACTCTTTTCTGGCAAAAAAGCTATCGGGTCATGCCCATAATACCCGGCATACTGCCCGAACAATCGTCACTATAGCTTTTGAATGGCCTTGATACCCGCATGAAAAGCACCGACTGCTTATAGCCTTCAAAGTTGCTCTGAAGCAAACTCAGCTAATCGGGAGCGCTCGCCGCGTCGCAAGGTTACATGCCCGCCATGTGGCCAGCCCTTGAAGCGATCAACCACATACGTTAATCCTGAAGTAGTCTCGGACAAATACGGTGTATCAATCTGAGCGATGTTACCCAGGCACACAACTTTAGTTCCAGGGCCTGCACGAGTAATCAGCGTTTTCATCTGCTTTGAGGTCAAATTTTGAGCCTCATCAATAATCAAATACTTGTTTTGTAACGTTCTTCCGCGCATAAAATTCAGTGAACGGATCTTGATCCGATTACTTAACAAATCTGCTGTGGCAGCACGCCCCCATCCACCGCCTTCCTGCGGTGCAAGCACTTCCAGATTATCCATTAATGCACCCATCCAGGGTGTCATTTTCTCTTCTTCAGTTCCTGGCAGGAAACCAATATCTTCACCAACAGGTACGGTAACACGGGTCATGATGATTTCCCGATAAAGGTTGTTATCCAATACCTGGGTCAACCCGGCGGCTAACGCCAGCAGCGTTTTTCCGGTACCCGCCGCGCCAAGTAATGATACAAAATCAATCTCAGCATCCATTAACAAATTAAGCGCAAAATTCTGTTCACGATTGCGGGCCGTCACACCCCAAACCGCATGATTTGGCGTCGTATGATCCTTCAGTACCTCAATAATGGCTTCTTCACCTTGCAATTCCCTGACAATAAAAGATGGTCCATCATCGTGCTGGAACATACCTTGATTGGGATACCACCGAGTTACTTGTGAACCACTCACTCGATAAAAAGCACGGCCATTATCCTGCCATGATTCCAATGACTTGCCATGCATCTCCCAAAAATCTGCCGGTAATTCCTGTATTCCATCATAAAGCAAATCAACATCATCAAGTGTCTGGTCATTGTAATAATCCTCGGCATAAATACCGACGATAGCAGCCTTAATTCGCAGATTAATGTCCTTGGAAACCAAGGTAATCTGGCAATGTGGACAATCTTGCTGCAGAGTCAGCGCCATACCAAGAATATCATTGTCCGGCGTATGGCCTGGAAGTGGCGCCGACGGATTTAAACGGGTAGGGCTTGTCTGAAAAAACAGTGTACCCGTCGCCGATTCACCAAAAGCATCGGATAATCCGGGCAATTTAAGCCCTTTATCAATTGCTTCTTTACCTGCGCCGGTGATCAATTCATCAAGAAAGCGACTGACTTGACGCACATTACGAGCGACTTCAGATACGCCTTTCTTGGAACGATCCAATTCTTCCAGCACCATCATTGGCAAATATATATCGTGCTCTTTAAAACGGAACAAGGCTGTAGGATCATGTATCAGCACGTTAGTATCCAGTATAAATAACCGACGACCCACAGACCGGGGAACATTATTTTTAGACGCGACTTCCAGTATGGAATGAGATTCAGATGCCATAAGACTTATGATAGTGTCGCCAACTTATTTACTCCATAAGCCGACGCGCCAGATGTGAACAGCTGCAAGGAATGAAACGGTGTTTTCGGCCTGGCGGGTGGCCATGCCGCGCCACCCTTTGCGATGCAGGAATGCATTTGCCCAACTTATCCATTATAAATGAGAAATTTTTGCTGTGGTCGTCCTTGTTATTAAAAATCATGTTGAATACGGCTTGACGATTAAGGTTGCATTGGCCGGTTTGCCGACGCAACGCACCATAAGTCGCACGACGACGATACCTGGGTACAAAAACAACAGGGTATTTGCAGTACCATTTGACATGGGAGCGGCTTTGACAGCCGCGCATGCTGGCCTCCTTCCGGTTTCGCTGATTGGAGGGAGGCCATCTACTACACGCACAGACTTGCCGGAACAGCAGAACCTCAAGGAGTCCACCGCCAGAGGCGGTGGCTTACCGGCCAGGAGTTAAAAATTCAATTTATATTATGTAAATCAATTGGTAACAGTGAATGATGATTTGCTTAACCAGACGCTGTTTCGCACGAAAACCGACAATCAAGCCGAGCGCGAGTGTACCCTCTGCGTAGATGCGGCTCTAATCATACCTAAAGCGTATCGGATATAACGTGTCGTCGATGCGCTGTTATATCGCCTGCCCCCCCATGGCGTGATCCAGGGGAATTTTTTATTGTACACCTATTAATTTGATGACACTATTTGATAGGTTCCATCACTGCATCCAGATTCAACTCATCACAGAAATCCAGAAATTCTTCACGCAATATCGCAATATGCGTATTTACCGGAATACCTATTACCAAATTAACCGAAAACATCGGTGTACCCGTATGTGGTGCGTTATAAATGCGGCTAATCATATCCTCAACATTAATCGAACGCCTGGCGAAAAAACCTGCAAGGTGATGGATAATATCCGGCTGATGTACTGCCACAACCTCAATAGCGTAAGGCAAAACATCACCGGCAGGTACGCGTTCCTGGGTACGTTTGACCACAATGCTCATTTTTAGCGTTTGTTCCAAACGTTTCATCTGCATTTCCAGCTTGGTCAAGGTATTCCAGTTTCCCTGTACCATCAGCAAAATGGCAAACTCACTACCTAGCACAGTCATACGGCCGTCTACGATGTTGCAATCACAATCCAAAATCGTCCGGGACAACTCACTGACCAGCCCTGGACGATCTTCACCCAGAGCGGAGACAACCAAATAGTTTTTCACGCACGCAGCTTCCTAACAAATAAACAGGTGAGACTCAGCAATAGCAGTGTACAAGTATCCTGCGAGGGTTAAAACTGTTCGCCAATCATGCGGTCAATTGCTTGTCAAGCCTGGCAGGTACTCGTACCATGCCAAAATCGCTGGTAAATGGAGAGCGTAAGATTATGTTTCGTGGAAGTATGGTAGCGGTTGTCACCCCTATGACAACGGATGGCGCACTGGATTTTGCCGCCCTGGTGCGACTGGTGGAATTTCATATTGATAATGGAACCCATGCCATTGTCGCAGTCGGCACGACAGGCGAGTCGGCAACGCTGAATTTTGATGAGCATACGACAATCATTCGTAAAGTGGTTACCCAGGCCAAGGGCCGCATCCCTGTTATCGCAGGTACGGGCGCAAACTCTACCCAAGAGGCGTTGCATCTGACTCAGGCAGCACTCGATGCGGGTGCTGATGCGTGTTTGCTGGTAACACCTTACTACAACAAGCCTACGCAGGAAGGGCTGTATCGCCACTATAAAATGATCGCTGAGCGTGTAGCCATCCCGCAAATCCTCTACAACGTACCTGGTCGCACCGCCTGCGACATGTTGCCAGAGACTGTTGCACGGCTGGCAGATAGTACTAACATCGTCGGCATTAAAGAGGCCAGTGGCAACATTGCGCGTATTCGTGAATTGGTAAGCTGTCTGGGCGAACGCATGAACGTTTATAGCGGTGACGATGCCATTGCCGGTGAAGCTATTTTAAACGGCGCCAAAGGCGTTATTTCGGTAACTGCAAATGTCGCCCCTCAAGCCATGCACGATTTATGTGCGGCCGCCCTGGCGGGTGATCGTTCTCAAACCGAGGCCATTAATGCAAAGCTGGCTGACTTGCACCAGGCACTATTCCTTGAATCCAGTCCCATTCCGGTAAAATGGGCAGTTGCACAACTTGGCTTGATGGATTCAACCATTCGCTTACCACTGACACCATTGTCCGAATCACTGCACGCACATGTAAAATCTGCGATGCAGCGTGCCGGTGTGATTTGATCGAAATTAGGATAATTATGCTTTCCCCCTTTTTATTCAAACGTTCGGTGACTGCCGCCGCTGTGTTGGTTATGTTTTTTTCAGGCTGTTCTACCCGCCTGGATTCGTTGGTACCGGATCGGCGGCCTGACTACCGAAAAAGCAAGCTGGCACAGCCTCTGGAAGTCCCGCCAGACCTTACGGCTTCTACCATTGATGACACATTGCTTGTACCGGAGCTCAATCCGGCTGATTCAGCTCGCCTGTCGATCTACACCAGTGAGCGCGATGCCACACAACAGGCGAGAAAGCCAACAACGGTGCTGCCTGAACAACCTGGTATTACCCTGGAACAAGACGGTCATCAACGCTGGTTAATCATCGATGTACCCGCCGATCAGGTATGGCCAAAAGTCAGGGAATTTTGGATCAGCAATGGTTTCGCATTAAAACGCGATGATCCCACCATCGGTATCATGGAAACCGCCTGGCTGGAAAATCGCGCTGATATTCCTGAAGACGGGATACGCGGCATACTCAAAAATTATGTCGATCTGCTCTATTCAGCCCCCACCCGCGACAAGTTCAGGGTTCGGCTGGAAAAAATAAACAATGGCCAGCACACTGCGGTTTACATGACTCACTATGGTGTTGAGGAAATCGCAACGAGCGGGAGTGGCGCTAGCACCAGCAGCACGTTCATATGGCAACGACGCCCCACCAATCCAGAATTGGAAGCCGAGATGCTTAATCGCCTGATAGCTTATCTGGGTGCCACTGAAAAACGTACTGACATTGCCAATCGGCAAACCTATCCCGGTAACCCGGCAAACACTGCACCGCGAGCGCGCTTGATTGAAGAAGGCCATGAGGAGCGCCTGATTATCCGCGAGGACTACTCACGAAGCTGGCGTCTGGTCGGGCTGGCGCTCGATAGCAGCAATTACGCGGTAGAACAGCAAAAACGCGCCCAGGGTCTGTACGTCGTTGAATACCATGACCCCAGCCAGGAGAGCCAGGCCTCAGGTGAAAAGGGCTTTTTCTCCAAGCTGGCATTTTGGCGCAGCGACGATCAAGATGCACCTCCGGTGGGAACCCGTTACCGGGTGCGGTTAGCCGGCCAAGGGCAACAGACAATCGTCGTGGTGCGCGATAGCAATAATCAGCCTGACGATTCTGCTGGAGCCAAACAGATTTTACGTGTTTTACAGCAAGCCATTCGGTAGCTGGATAATACTGTTCGCTAATCTCTCCCTGAATCCAGGTTCAAGGAGAGATACCACAAGCCAGATAGTGTCGTCAATTTATTTGCTCCATCAATCGATGCACCGGATGCAGGCAGCGGCAAAGAATGAAGCGGTATTTTTTGGCCTGGCGAGTGGCCATGGCGCGCCACCTGCTATGCAGGAACCTATTTTCAGCACGATGGCGAAGTTTGTAGCAAGACGTATTGTGTTGGCGTGTCTTGTTGCTATTTTCCCTGGGGGTATGACCAGCCCGATACCCTGCAAGCGGGCTGGCTTCAGGAGGACATCCAGCGTTGACAGACAATAAACGTCCGTTGAAGGTCGCCCCACCTTGCCCGCACCTCCCGGCAGATGCGGTTCCAATCATACCCGGAACTTATCGAAGCGTGTTGTCTGATGCACGGTTAATCGTCTATCCTCCATTGCGTGATCCAGAGAAACTTCATCATAGACTCATTAGTTTGACGACATTATCTAGCAGAATATCTGCCAGCTGGCTCTTTTTAGCATTATCGATTCACGCTCTCCTCCCTCGTACAGGAAAAATTGCGAATACCATTTTGAGATGTCGAACCCGCATATCCGGCGCTTGCCACCACAATTAATCAGTCAAATCGCCGCTGGTGAGGTTGTCGAGCGTCCGGCCTCCATCGTCAAGGAATTATTGGAAAACAGCCTCGATGCAGGTGCCACTCAAATCCAGATCGAGATCGAGCAAGGCGGGCTTCGTTTAATCCGGCTACGTGACAACGGCCATGGTATTTATAAAGATGAACTTGCACTCGCACTTGCCCGCCATGCCACCAGTAAGATCACAGGCTTCGATGACCTGCAACGGATTGCCAGTCTCGGCTTTCGTGGCGAGGCCTTGCCCAGTATGGCTTCAGTATCACGACTCTCGTTGACTTCCCGTATTGCCGGTGAAAAAACTGGATGGCGCATTACCGGCGACGGTGGCGATACCCTCGGCGAGCCGATTCCAGCATCTCATCCACTGGGTACTACGGTTGAAGTCCGCGACCTGTTTTTCAACGTTCCAGCCCGCCGCAAGTTTTTACGTAGCGAGCGCACTGAGTTTGGGCATATCGAAGATTGTATTCGGCGGTTATCGCTTACTCGTTTTGATTGTGGTTTCCATCTTTCACATAACCAACGGATGATCTCGCAATTAACACCGGCGACCGATACCGGCTCTCAATTACAACGGGTAGCAAAATTGTGCGGTCGGGAGTTTGCCTCCTCCAGTGTCTTTGTGGATCGCCAGGAAGTAGGTATTCATCTGCACGGTTGGCTCGGTCTACCCACAGTATCTCGCAGCCAGCCCGATTCGCAATACTTGTTTGTCAATGGTCGTCCGGTACGCGATCGCATCATCACACACGCCATGCGACAAGCCTACCAAGATGCGTTGTATCAAGGTCGCCATCCGATAGTCGTGCTGTATCTGGATATTGACCCGGCACAGGTTGATGTCAATGCCCATCCAACCAAGAACGAAATACGGTTTCGAGAATCTTCCCGTATTCATGAAGGCATTCGCAGTATCATACAAACCGCGCTATCCGAAGTCCGTCCCGGTGCAGCGCCACCACCGCTGACAGGTATGGGTGAGCGCCTGTCGATTGCTCTCGGCCCAGCCGGATCTACCCGCTCATCAGGTGGTGGCAGTGGTTATTATGGCTCAGGGCATACATTGAGTAGCAATCAGCACCCCCTACCCCTGCAGATGCAAGAACAAATAGCGGCTTATGGCCATTTACACCCCCCCATCCCCGATATGGCCTCGCCTGCTAGCCATTTAGCGTCCTCTGAAGCAGATACAATACCGCCACTAGGTTATGCACTTGGACAATTACACGGCTGCTATGTGTTATCAGAAAATGCCGCCGGACTAATAATTGTTGACATGCACGCTGCGCACGAGCGTATTCTGTATCAACAGATGAAAACCGCACTGGCTGAAGGTAGCCTCAAAACGCAGACCTTGCTGATTCCGGTCACCTTGTCAATTAACCCGCGTGAGCGGCAATGGATTGAAACACAAAGTCATTTATTTACGCAGGCAGGTCTCGATGTGGAGTTGCTGGGCACAGATAACGCTATTATTCGACAAATTCCTGCACTGCTGGCCGATACCGATAGTGCCGGACTGGTTCGTGACATGCTGGCCGACCTTATAGCACATGAACAGAGTAATCGCCCTGAAACGGCCATTTTAAACGTATTATCCAGCCTTGCCTGCCATGCGGCAGTCCGCGCCAATCGCTCCTTAAATCTACTGGAAATGAACGCATTGCTGCGTGATTTAGAACGTACTGATAACGGGGGACAATGCAACCATGGTCGCCCCACCTGGATCCCCTTAACACTCGATGAGCTGGATCGCTTGTTTCAACGCGGGCGCTAACCGAAATACCCTGTACCTCCTTCACTTCCATACCCTTAATTACTGGCTGACATCGTTCATTTCCAGAGAATCAATAGCGCGTTCCTGCAAACATATATAGTGGAACCAATTAAATTTGATTAATTGGTTCCACTATATCAATGACTCTGGCAGGCTATAAACATAATGACTGCTGATACCCGCCCACCAATACTTTTATTAATGGGTTCAACCGCTTCAGGCAAAACAGCACTGGCGGTCGAATTAGTGCAGCGATACCCCTTCGAAATCATTAGTGTCGACTCGGCGCAAATCTACCGTGACATGGATATTGGCACAGCCAAACCCGATGCGGAAACCCGGCGTATTGCACCCCACCGTCTGCTGGATATCCTCGACCCTTCTGAAACGTACTCTGCGGGCCGTTTTCGTCAGGATGTACTGCGAGAGATCACTGCTATCCAGGCGAACGGGCGAATCCCGTTACTCGTTGGTGGCACCATGCTCTATTTCCGAGCCCTGGAACATGGATTAGCACCCTTACCGGTAGCGAATCCCGAAATTCGCGCCCGACTCACCGCAGAGCGTAACACGCAAGGTGATGCCACGTTACATGCCCGTCTGAACCGGATTGACCCCATTGCGGCAGCTCGCATTCACCCCCATGACAGTCAGCGCATTCAACGTGCTTTAGAGGTCTATGAGCTCACAGGCCAATCGCTTACGGAACTTTGCCGCATACAACAAAACCAAACACTGCCATTTCGTTTTATTAAACTGATAATATTTGCTAATCGCGCGACCTTGCATCAACGCATTGAGCAGCGTTTTTTGAATATGCTACAACAAGGGTTTGTGACCGAAGTAGAACACTTAAAAGCACGTAAAGACCTCAGTTTGCAAAAGCCCTCCATGCGTGCAGTCGGCTATCGACAAGTCTGGGAATATCTAGATGGCCTGTTGGACTATTCCACCATGGTCGAACGTGGAATTATTGCAACCCGCCAGCTTGCCAAACGCCAGCTCACATGGCTACGGACCGAAGATGATGCGGATTGGCTAGACAGTACCGACGGTTCATTACTAAAGCACGCCATATCTCGATTACGCGACAATAAATTCTATTCGAGAGCGTTCAAATAAACATGCTAAAATGTGACAGTCTATAGATTCATGGTATTGTCTGGAATGTCTCCTGGACAGGTCTGGTGCAAAGCTAAATACAAAAACCAGGGTTAAAGATTGCGAAAAAACACACCATAATTACTGGTTCTGCCTTTAAAGTATTTGAACGCTTCTGCTATATCCTCACAACCATAAAAATATAGGGAGAGCCATCATGGCAAAAGGTCATTCACTTCAGGAACCCTTTCTCAATGCACTGCGTAAAGAGCGGATTCCTGTGTCGATTTACCTCGTTAATGGTATCAAGCTCCAAGGGCAAATCGAGTCTTTTGATCAGTTTGTGGTACTCCTTAAGAACAGTGTCAGCCAAATGATTTATAAGCACGCCATTTCGACAATCGTGCCCGTTCGCAATGTACGTTTGAACCTTGTGATGGACGACACTGAAACATTAGCGATGATCAGTCCTAACCGCTACGACAGTAGCGAATGCGAGAAAGAGTTTGTTTGAAAGACCACGTGGAGGCGAGTACGCTATCCTGGTACATCTGGTTCTGGCTAGTGAACCGGAGGGGGTTTCTGATCTTGATGAATTTAAGGAACTGACTGCTTCAGCCGGTGCCGAAGGTGTGGCGCTGATTGAAGGGCGGCGACGCGCTCCCGATCCACAGTTCTTTGTCGGTCGCGGTAAGGCAGAGGAAATCCGGGATGCGGTACGGCTGCACAGCGCAGAACTGGTGATCTTTGATCACACCCTCTCGCCAAGCCAGGAACGCAATCTGGAAGCTTTGCTGGAATGTCGTGTTGTTGATCGCACCGGTTTAATTTTAGATATCTTTGCCCAGCGAGCGCGGAGTTTTGAAGGTAAATTGCAAGTGGAACTTGCGCAATTACGCCACCTGTCAACCCGACTCATCCGTGGCTGGACCCATCTGGAGCGTCAACGTGGCGGTATCGGCCTACGTGGACCGGGGGAAACACAGCTAGAAACCGACCGGCGGCTGCTCGCTGACCGAATTCGACAAATTCGGGCGCGTCTTGAGCGCGTTGACCGGCAACGTGAACAAGGACGACGGGCGCGTCGCAAAGCAGATTTACCCACAGTATCGCTGGTGGGCTATACTAATGCAGGCAAATCAACACTATTTAACACCCTGACCGAGGCCGGTGTTTACGCTGTTGATCAACTATTCGCTACCCTAGACCCGACCCTGCGGCGGCTTGATTTATCCGGTTCGGAATCAATTATCCTGGCCGATACCGTCGGCTTCATTAACCGCTTGCCACATGAACTGGTCGCTGCATTTCGTTCAACCCTGCGGGAAACCTGTGAGGCTGACCTGCTCTTGCATGTTATTGATGCCAGCCATCCCGACCGTGGTACTGTCATCGACCAGGTCGACTCGGTACTGGCCGAGATTGGCGCCACCGAAGTTCCCCGGCTACGTATATTCAACAAAATCGATCTTTGTGGCGAAAATGCACGTCTGGACCGGGATGCTGAAGGTAAGGTGTGTACCGTATGGCTCTCTGCAAAAACAGGTCTCGGTACTGATTTACTCATCACAGCATTGACGGAACACTTACGGAGTGACATTGTACACGGCTGGCTATGCTTACCACCTGCTGCCGCACGGCTACGAGCGCGGCTGTTTAGCCTTGGTGCGGTCCTCACCGAAGAAACAGGTTCAGCAGGTGAATGTCTTATTGAAGTGCGAACATCACGCAGTAACATGGCGCTTTTGCACCGTCAGGATGGCCTGCGGACAGAATGGGTACGTTCGGGATTCAAAATCCCGGCAGCATAGTGGAGTTTTGACATCATGAGCGTTGAGGTACGACATGGCTTGGAATGAACCGGGAGGTGATAACCGCGATCCTTGGAGTAGTGGAGAACGTAATCAGGGTCCGCCTGATCTGGATGACGTTGTCCGCAAGCTATCGGACAAGATTAATTCCCTGCTAGGCGGGCGGCGACAGGGTAATGGTAGTGGTGATGGCGACGGTTCAGGCATACCCCCCGGACAAAATGGTCTGCTTGGAATTGGTCTGATTGTTGGCGCTATCGCCCTGGTGGGCTGGCTAATTGCGAGCATTTATATCGTTGACGAAGGCAAACGTGGTGTAGTGCTGCGCTTTGGTCGCTATTTAGACACGACTCTGCCTGGCCCGCATTTACGCCTGTTTCCTATTGATAAGGTAGAAATCGTCAACCTCGAACAGCGACGCTTCCGTGAGGTTGGTTACCGTTCTGCCGGCAATGGTGCACGACAATCAGCAATTCGCTCAGTACCCAAAGAGGCGCTCATGCTGACCCAGGATGAAAATATTGTTGATGTACGCCTGGCTGTCCAGTATCAGGTCAAGGACCCTCGTGCCTATCTGTTCAATGTACTTGATCCGGAAGGCGTGCTCGTGGAAGTCGTGGAAAGTGCTACCCGTGAAACTATCGGTAAAAGCACTATGGACTACGTACTCACCGAAGGCCGTAGTGACATCGTTGCAAATATCAAGGAACTCAGCCAAAGAATTCTGGATAGTTATGGCCCTCTCTCACCAGATGAAGGGTCAGCGACAGATCAACGTGATAAAGGTGCAGGATTACAAATCATCACCGTCGTGCTGCAAGATGCGCAACCTCCCGAGGAAGTGCAAGGCGCTTTTGCCGATGCGATCAAGGCACGTGAGGATGAGCAACGCTTAAAAAATGAAGCAGAAGCCTATGCCAATGAAGTTATTCCCAAGGCACGCGGTGCAGCCGCACGGCGCTTGCAGGAAGCATCCGCCTACAAAGAACAGGTTATCGCGGAAGCACAAGGTGAGGCGAGTCGCTTTGAGCAATTACTGGTCGCTTATCAAAAAGCACCTTTCATCACCCGTGATCGACTTTATATAGAAGCAGTTGAAGATGTGCTATCAAAAACCAGCAAGGTACTTGTGGATGTGAAAGGCACGAATAACTTGTTGTATTTGCCACTGGAACGATTATTGGGTTCTGGTTCGGTTAAAACCGGTCGCGATATACAACCCCATGCGGCATTACCCGACACCAACACCATATCGCAACCACCATCCAAGAATGCGCCGATAGGTCGCTTGCGCGATTTGAGTCGTAGCCGAGGGGCACGCTGATGACAACACCAAATGCATCCGGTTCTCGCAATAGACTGCTAGGCATTGCCATTACTGCCATTGCCGTGGCCTCAACATCCCTGTTTACGGTAAACGAAACGCAGACTGCAATTCGGTTCCAGTTGGGTGAAATCGTCAGTGCCAACTATGCCCCCGGCTTACACTGGAAATGGCCGTTGATTAACAATATCCGTAAATTTGACCGCCGCTTGCAGGCGCTTGATAATGAGCCGGAACGTTTCCTGACTGCCGAGAAAAAGAACGTTATCGTTGATTCTTTTGCCATGTGGCGCATTGAAGACGTGCGGCGCTTCTATACCGCAGTTGGCGGCGATCCGGCACAAGCCAATGTGCGACTTGATCAAATTATCAAAGATGGGCTTCGCAGCGAATTCAGTAAGCGCAGTATCCAGGAAGTGGTATCCGGCGACCGTGATCAAATTATGGAGACCCTCAGTCGCTTGCTCAAGGAGCAGGCGGCGCAATTGGGCATTGCGGCCGTAGATGTACGGATCAAGCGTATTGACTTACCGCCTGATGTCAGTAACTCGGTATTCAGCCGCATGAAAGCTGAACGTTTACGGGTAGCTAAGGATTTTCGCTCCAGAGGTGCTGAAGCTGCCGAGCGCATTCGTGCTGATGCTGACCGACAAGCAACCGTGTTGCTCGCTGAAGCGTACCGCGACGCGGAACGGGAACGGGGTGAAGGTGATGCACAGGCAACCACAATCTATGCCCAAACCTATAGTAAGGAGCCTGATTTTTTCAGATTCTACCGCAGTCTGACAGCCTATGAACAAAGCTTCAACAGCAAGGATGATATATTGGTGTTGCAACCGGAAGGCAATCACTTCTTCCGCTATTTTAATCAAATATCACAGTCACAATGACATTGACGACCTTTCCCGGCCCTGTGACAAACCTCAAATGCTGCCATGTGGAATGAGCTACTTGCGGCATTTGGGCTGATGCTGGTACTTGAAGGCATCTTGCCCTTTCTAAGTCCACGGACCTTGCGCCAGACCTTGATGCAGGTTATCAAAATGAATGATCGGGGGTTGCGCGTCACCGGGCTGTTCAGCATGCTGCTGGGCTTGCTGGTGTTATACCTATTCCGCTAGCAATGCCCAACGCTCCTTCTACGATTCTGTTTCATACCTAAAATCCCCTGCCATGACCCCCGAAGATCGCTGGTTACTACCCGAAGGTATTGAAGAAATCTTGCCCCCAGTCGCCAGTCAGCTGGAACAGTTACGTCATAACTTGCTTGACCTGTACCAAAGCTGGGGCTATGAGCTGGTTATCCCGCCCCTTATCGAGTTTCTGGACTCACTTTTGACCGGTACGGGTAACGATCTGGAGTTGCAAACCTTCAAGCTCACCGATCAATTAAGTGGTCGCATGATGGGAGTACGCGCCGATATGACTCCACAGGTGGCGCGAATCGATGCGCATCTGCTCAAACGGGCAGAACCTGTCAGGCTTTGCTATATGGGATCCGTATTACGGACTCGTGCGGATGGTTTTGGTGGTTCTCGCAGCCCCTATCAAGCGGGTGTTGAACTGTACGGTCATCATGGCCACGAGAGTGACCTGGAAGTCCTTATGCTCATGCTGGAGACGTTATCAGTCGCAAAAATCGACCGAGTGCACCTGGATCTGGGACATATAACCATCTTCCGTGAATTAGTGCGTCAATCCGGGGTTGATCAACGCTGCGAACACCTGCTTTTCGATACCCTGCAGCGTAAGGCATTACCAGAAATTCAGCAACAAATGGCCATGTGGGCATTACCCGAACCCGGTCGCTCCATGCTATCTGCCCTGGTAGAACTCAATGGTGGACTGGAGGTCCTCAATGAAGCAGAATCACGCCTGGCAGCAGCCGGCGAAACGATTCATCAAGCCCTGACCCATCTGCGCCATCTGGTCACAGCACTGCAACAGCAATGGCCTGACTTACCCATTCATATCGATCTGGCGGAATTACGTGGCTACCGCTATCACACCGGCGTGCTGTTTGCAGCGTATATCCCGGGTCAGGGACAAGCCATTGCTCAGGGCGGACGCTATGACGAAATTGCCCAAATCTTCGGGCGAGCACGACCAGCAACCGGCTTTAGTACCGATCTGGCAACCCTGCTACGACTCGGTTCCACCGTAGGCAATCCCATGACCGGTATCTATGCGCCGCCATTGGGTGATACAACGCTGGAACAACATATTTTAATGTTGCGGCAACAAGGCGAGCGGGTTATTCGCGCCTTACCAGGTGCAGATACCCTACCGCAACGCTTGGGATGCAACCGAAAATTGGTACAACAGGAAGGCAGATGGATTGTGATTCCACTGCCCGACACTGCTCACGAAGCATAGCGATCCACTTATTAAAAGAACTATCAGGAAACCGGACATGGGCAAAAATGTAGTCATTATCGGTACACAGTGGGGTGACGAAGGTAAAGGCAAGGTCGTCGATCTATTAACCGATAACGTTGCCGCAGTAACGCGCTTTCAGGGAGGACATAACGCCGGCCACACGCTGGTCATTAATGGCAATAAAACGATTTTGCATCTTATTCCGTCCGGCATCCTGCACACCGGTGTTAGTTGCCTGATCGGCAACGGCGTCGTGCTATCACCTGCTGCCCTGCTAATTGAAATAGACCGCCTGGAAAAACAAGGGGTACCGGTCACGGAACAGCTCCGGATTAGCGAAGCATGCCCGTTAATACTACCCTGCCACATCGCATTGGATCATGCCCGTGAAAAAGCACGCGGTGAGCAGGCCATTGGAACAACCGGTCGTGGTATTGGGCCAGCCTACGAAGACAAAGCCGCACGACGCGGGCTGCGAATGGCCGACCTGTTTGATCCTACAAGCTTTGCTGCCAAACTCCGTGAAGCAATGGATTTTCATAACTTCGTGTTACGGCATTACCTCAAAACCGAGCCTGTTGATTTCCAGCAGGTACTGGATGAAACCCTGGTCATGAGTGAACGTTTATTACCACTGGTTACCGATGTGACCTTACTGCTGGAAAAACATCGCCAGCGCGGTGATAACATAATGTTTGAGGGTGCGCAAGGTGCATTGCTGGATATTGATCACGGTACGTATCCTTATGTGACCTCTTCCAATACCACGGCAGGCGGTGCAGTTACCGGCACAGGGATCGGACCACGCCACATGCACTACGTACTCGGTATCACCAAGGCGTATACCACCCGAGTAGGCAGAGGCCCTTTCACCACTGAATTATTTGATTCTATCGGTAAACACTTACGTGATCGCGGTCATGAATTTGGTTCCACTACCGGTCGGGAACGGCGTTGTGGCTGGTTTGATGCAGTCGTATTACGCCGTTCCATTCTGAACAACAGCATTTCGGGACTGTGTATTACCAAGCTGGATGTACTGGATGAACTGGATCACATCAAGCTTTGCGTCGCCTATCGACGCGGCTCGGAACAATTGGATAATGCTCCCCTGGGTGCAGAGGCACTCAGCACTTGCGAACCCATTTACGAGGACATGCCCGGTTGGCGGGAATCAACTGCAAAGGCAAGATGCTATGACGATTTACCCGCGAATGCCCAAGCCTATCTACGATGTATCGAGGAACTGACTGGAGTTCCCATTGACATTATTTCCACCGGGCCAGATCGCATGGATACTATGATGCTACGCAACCCGTTTGCATAGCAACGATACACCCCCGCCCCGATGCTGAATCCAATACAAGTCGTGCACCAGCCTGATATCTGACCTGATTGGGTTTTTATTAGGATGGCGGGATTTCAATACAGTTTGAGCCAGGCGCTCACCTATACAGGAACACAGCAATGAAAAAAGCCCGATTCGACGAATCGAGCTTTTCGGGTTTGGTGCCGAAGAGAGGACTTGAACCTCCACTGGGAAACCCCAACTAAGACCTGAACCTAGCGCGTCTACCAATTCCGCCACTTCGGCTTTAAAGAGTATACCGCTGAATTGGATTAAATTATCAGTATACGGACTGCTTCCCAAGCTGTCAATAAATCCCCCCTACCGCTTCTGACACCTTTATTGATGGCCTGCTTATTTCAAAGTGTATTTGTAAAACATAACTTATATGGCGAATAAAAAAAATGTCTCCTGGCGACAGATAGATCCTTTTCTGTCACGCGAACAGGAAAAATACGGTCAGGCAACTCCCAGCCGTGAATTTATCCTGCAATATCTGGAAGAACAAGGGATACCACTGACGCTGGAAGACCTGTGTACGGCATGGCAAATTGAAGAAGAAAGCGAGCTCAGCACGCTATCGCGACGCTTGCGGGCAATGGAGCGAGACGGGCAATTACACTGCAATCGCCGCAAAGCTTATGGTGCTGTTTCCAAAATGAACCTCGTCACAGGACGGGTTATTGGCCATCCCGAAGGGCATGGCTTCCTCATTCCTGAAGAAGGCGGCAACGATCTGTATCTATCGCCGAAACAGATGCGCAAGCTGTTACACGGTGATCGTACGGTCGCCCGTGTGATTGGTGTCGATCATCGGGGTCGCCGTGAAGGCGCCGTGATTGATGTCCTGGAACGCAATACGGATACAGTCGTTGGGCGGTTTCATGAAGAACGCGGCGTTTATTTCGTGATCCCTGACAACAAACGAATTAATCAGGATATTATTGTTCCGCCAGACAGCATTGGTCAGGCGCAAGCCGGTCAAATCGTTATCGCCGAACTGATTAAACAGCCCGATACAAAAAATCGCCCGCTGGGACGTATTAAAAGCGTACTGGGTGAACATATGGCACCAGGGATGGAAATACAAATTGCCATTGCCAGTCACGGTATTCCTGTGGAATGGCCAGAAAATGTACTTACCGAACTACAGGCATTTGACAACACAGTACCCGAAACAGCTAAAGCGGATCGCTGGGACTTACGGGAAATACCACTGCTGACTATCGATGGCATTACGGCTCGCGACTTTGATGATGCCGTATATTGCGAAAAACGGGGTAAAAACTGGCGTTTACTGGTAGCTATCGCTGATGTGTCCTGGTATGTGCAACCAGGTACAGAGCTGGATCAAGAAGCCCGCAAACGCGGCAACTCGGTGTATTTTCCTGATCGCGCCATTCCCATGCTGCCCGAGGCATTATCGAATGGCTTGTGCTCACTGAATCCTGAAGTTGATCGACTCTGCATGGTCTGTGACATGACCATCAATCCACAAGGCCGCATTACCCGCTCACGCTTTGCGGAGGCGGTCATGCGCTCCCGTGCTCGATTTACCTACGATACCGTCGCTGATATTATCAGCGGTGAAAATGAGAAGATCCGTTCAGCTTATGCCGAACTCACACCTCATCTGGATCATCTTTATCAGCTTTATAAGACGCTGCAGGCGAATCGCGAACAACGCGGAGCCATGGACTTTGATACCCAGGAAACCGTGATCGAATACGGCGCCGATCGGAAAATCGAACGTATCTTGCCAACTGAACGTAACGATGCCCACCGGCTGATTGAAGAATGTATGATTGCTGCCAATATAGCGGCTGCGCGGTTCCTGCAGCGACAGAAAATGCCCGGCCTGTACCGTATTCATGAAGGGCCAAGTGAAGACCGCCTAAACAAGCTACGCACCTTTCTTGGCGAGCTGGGCCTGGGTCTGGGTGGCAGCAAAACACCCACACCGACGGACTATACCCGCTTGCTGGAACAGGTACGTGACCGGGCAGATGCCCATCTGATTCAGACGGTGATGCTGCGCTCGCTGACACAGGCGGTCTACAGCCCCGCCAATAAAGGCCATTTTGGCCTGGCATTGGACGGTTACGCCCATTTTACCTCACCGATCCGTCGCTACCCCGATTTACAGCTACATCGTGCCATCCGCCATATATTGCGCGGTGGCAAACCTGTTGATTTCCCGTTTAGCCACGCTGAATTGACCGGTTTGGGTGAACACTGTTCGATGACCGAGCGACGCGCTGATGAAGCAGTACGTGATGCGGTGGAATGGTTAAAATGTGAATTTCTGCTGGATAAAGTGGGCGATGTGTTTGATGGCATTATTACGGCCGTCACCAGCTTTGGGCTGTTTGTCGAATTATCTGGCGTTTATGTAGAGGGACTCGTGCACATCACTGCACTACATAATGACTATTATCATTTTGATCCTGTCGGTCATCGGCTGCACGGCGAGCGCTCCGGAAAAACGTACCGTTTGGGTGATCGCTTGCGGGTACAGGTTACACGGGTCGATCTCGATGACCGCAAAATCGACTTTGAACCCGTCGAAAGCAGGCATCGTGAAAAAAATAGCCGCCGCAACCGCTGGTATCGTGGATACGCCCGCAAGGGGTAACCATATGACACAGGCATTTATTTATGGGCTACATGCAGTCGCAGCCACGCTGGCACACGAACCACAGCGTATACACCGCCTTTGGGTAGAACAGCGTGGACATAATGCACGAATCAAGGCGTTGCTGGATAAAGCAGCCGGACAGGGCTTGATAATCCAGCGTGTTAATCGGGCGGAACTGGATCGACTTGGCGGTAATTCACACCATCAAGGTATCATTGCACAGCTTTCCGGAAAGCAGCGCACTTACAGCGAAGCCGACCTGCCAGAATTGCTGGCCACAGTCAAGAACACTGCCCTGCTGCTCATGCTGGACGGTGTACAAGACCCACATAACCTGGGTGCTTGTCTGCGTAGTGCCGCAGCGGCTGGCGTTCATGCCGTTATTATTCCCAATGATCGTGCTGCAGGTCTAAACGCAACAGTGCGCAAAGTCGCCAGCGGTGGATCAGAAATCGTGCCACTCATTTCTGTCACTAATCTGGCACGAACACTGCGCAATCTGCAAGAACATGGTCTATGGGTTGTCGGTGCAGCCGGTGAAGCAAAAGACAGTCTTTATGCGGTAGATTTTACCTCGCCAACTGTCATTGTCATGGGTGCAGAGGATAAGGGTTTACGGCGATTAACCCGTGAAACCTGCGATCGGCTTGCACGCATCCCCATGGCTGAAACCGGCATGGACAGCCTCAATGTATCGGTAGCAGCAGGTATCTTTTTGTTCGAAGCACGACGGCAACGTTTGGAAAAAATCAACTGGCCTAACGCATCACATAACGCGCAACAGATCGAACCTGTTTTTAGCGATAACGCCACATCCTCTTGATTCAATCAAAATCAAGCCGGTCAATGCCATCAGTATGATTAACCCGACTACTTTTTAGAAAGCGATGTTTATGAACGATTGTTTAATCCCCCAATGCACGCCCGACTGTGTCCCTATCCTGCTTGTAGCAGAAAAAGATTTTGATTCGTGGCTGGAACAACAAGCCGAAAATCTGCGCTGCTGGTTAAAATCAACAGATTTCAAAGCCAAACCAGGCAACTTTAGCCTGATCCCCGATGCACACCATCACTTGCAAGGCGTATTAGTCAGCATTGCTGATGTTAATGATATATGGGCACTGGGTGAATTACCTGCCAGCCTGCCGGAAGGTGATTATTACCTTGACACCACCCTGGAGCCAGAACAGTGCGAGCAACTTACATTAGGTTGGGTATTAGGCGCATACCACTTTACCCGCTATCAATCACCCAAACGGTCAATCGCACGGCTGGCACTTGCTCCAGGCTGTGATATTGGCTGGATTCAAAATCATGCCGAAGCCATCACACTCACCCGTGATTTGATTAATACCCCTGCTGAAGACATGATGCCGGAACATCTGGCTGAGGTTGCTCAAACACTCGCCCAGTCATTTGGCGCCTCGATGAAACAGACTGTTGACCAGGCGCTGTTAACCGACAACTTCCCGACCATTTATGCTGTGGGCCGTGCCAGTACCCATCCACCACGATTACTGGACTTACAGTGGGGAGACCCCAGCCACCCGAAGGTTACGCTCGTTGGCAAAGGTGTCTGCTTCGATAGTGGTGGCCTGGATCTAAAACCACCGGGTGCCATGCGGCTCATGAAGAAAGATATGGGTGGCGCCGCAACCGCACTGGGTCTGGCACGACTGATTATGAGTGCCAGCTTACCGTTGCGCTTACGTGTGTTGATACCGGCAGTGGAAAACGCTGTTGCTGGCAATGCTTTTCATCCGGGCGATATCATCACCTCACGACAAGGCACAACGATTGAAATTCATAATACCGACGCTGAAGGCCGCCTGATTCTCTGTGACGCCCTGGCTGAGGCCTGCACCGAACAACCTGACATGCTGATCGACTTTGCCACCTTGACCGGTGCGGCACGAGTGGCTCTGGGCGCAGATATTCCGGCAATGTTCTGTAATGATGAGGCACTGGCCGCCGAGCTTTTAGCCGCTGCACAAAAGACCCGCGATCCCATCTGGCGGCTGCCACTGCACCAACCGTACCGTAGAATGCTGGATAGCCCAATTGCTGATATTGCCAATGCCTCTACATCGCCATATGCCGGATCACTAACGGCCGCCTTGTTTCTGAAAGAATTTGTGGCGGCTGATATTCCCTGGGTACACATTGACCTGATGGGCTGGAACCTGAAAACGCAGCCTGGACGACCGGAAGGTGGCGAGGCCATGGGATTGCGAGCGGTGTTTGCGTCTTTGCAACAGCGGTATGGTACTTAGGGGGATAGTCACGAAATAAGCTTTATGTTTTAGCGATGGAATAGTTCCACTCACCGTGGAATGCCTTTTTGTGCAATGCAACCTTGTTCAGTTCTTCATCTGGGATTTTAATCACTTTTTCGTAGATGGTTGTATCGAGTCTGGCACGGATGGATGGTCAAACCGGTTTTGGTTTTGGTATTTCCGATGAGGCTAACGACAGCAGCGTGATCGATGAGCGGTAGTCCCCGCCAGTCTTGGGAGATAAAACAAAAGGGTAATGGGTTAAATCTGCGATGCGGCATGAAAATCGCGCTTGAATTCAACCTTGTTGATGAGGAGGCCAATGACGGTATCATGCATCAATTCGCTTTTGGAAAAGCAGACTGTGTTCCGTGCCAGACGTTTGATCCACGCACGTTCTGAAGTTGAGGCAGGTTAGCATGAATGTCTGCGTTGGGCACTGTCCTTGCCAGCAGTGGTAACGCTGGACACCCCGGGCATTGAATCCGGACTGCTTGATGTGGGTGCTGTCGCCGCACCCTGGGCAAGCGATTTCTTGATAGCATGCCATGCCCGGCAGGATACACAAAACTACAGATTTAACTCATTACCTGCACGATAAGTGTATTATGTTATAATGCTATGCGTTAAACAAAAAATAAAGTTGCAAGATAATACGTTAGACAAAAACTTAACCTGGAAGAAGAATATAATGAAAAGTATAAAATTGAGCCTGCTGATGGCATTGCTATGCAGTGTTTTTTTAAACCCGGCTTTATCTGACGAGGGCAATAAAACGAAATGTGATATCGAACGCCCTATTGTTTTTGCCGGTTTTGACTGGGATTCGGCACGCCTGCATAATAGTGTTGCCCGTTTTATTCTAGAAAAAGGCTACGGCTGTAAAACCGATGAAATTCCCGGCACTACCGTGCCCTTATTTAATGGCATGGCACGGGGTGAAATTGATGTTTCTATGGAAGTCTGGAAACAAGCCGTAGTTAAGGTTTGGAAGGATCATCTAAAAGATGGCAGTGTTGTAGAAATCGGCACGAACTTCGATGATGCTGTTCAAGGCATATTTATTCCCAAATGGCTGGTTGAGGGTGAGGATGCCCCGGCTCCCGATTTAAAAAGCGTAACGGATTTAGGTAAATACAAGGCGCTTTTCAAAGATAAAGAGCAACCGGAAAAAGGACGTTTTTATAATTGTATGCTGGGCTGGAGTTGCGCGGCAATTAATAGCAAAAAACTCGCCGCTTACGGTCTGGCTGATGATTTTGTCGATTTTCGCCCCGGTGCCGGGGCTGCCGTATCCACAGCCGTGGAAACCGCCATGTTGCGTAAAAAACCGATTGTTTTTTATTACTGGACACCCTCGTGGCTCATCGGCCGTTTTGCTGATGATTTAATCATGCTGAAAGAACCGGCTTATGACGAAGCCATCTGGAAAGATTTCTCGGAAAATGACAACCCTGAAAAAGCCACTGCCTACCCATTAGTCAGCGTGCTCATCGGTGCCAATAGCACGTTCACCAAAAAAGCCCCTACTGTGGTTGAATTTTTACGCAAATACAAAACCCAGAGTAACGATGTCTCTGCGGTATTGGACTATATGCGCAAAAATAAAACCGATGCCACAGAGAATGCTAAATATTTTCTTAAAACTTACCCCGATGTCTGGACAAAGTGGGTGCCTGCTGATGTTGCCGAGCGTGTAAAAGCTGCACTATAAAGCGAATTAATGGATATTTTTGTCAATATTGGTAAGCCAATTGCCAGTAGTGTAAATGAAGGCATACGCTATGTGGTCATTGAGTACGGGGAGACGTTTGAGTCCATTTCAGACACGCTATTAATTTTATTAATCTTTATTGAGCGTAATTTGCGTGCTGTGCCTGCACCGTTGTTTATTATTGCCGTCATGTTATTGGCTTATGCGGCAGGACGGCGAGTTAAATTAACCATTGGCGTGGGCATGGGCCTGTATCTTATTGGCTGTCTAGGGCTGTGGGATCAAGCCATTCAGACGATTGCCATTATGCTGGTTGCTGTCTTTTTGTCACTACTATTGGGTTTGCCTATCGGTATTATTTGTGCGAGAAACTGGCGTTTCCGAACCATTTTATTGCCTATACTGGACTTAATGCAGACCATACCGAGTTTCGTTTATTTAATTCCTGCTGCCATGCTATTTGGTTTAGGTAAAGTCCCTGCCATTTTGGCTACTATTATTTATGCCATGCCGCCGCTGATTCGTTTGGTTGATTTAGGTATCCGCGAAGTCGATGCCGAGGTCGTAGAGGCCGGTAAGGCTTTTGGTGCAGGGCGCTGGAGAATTTTAACGGGTATTCAAATTCCGCTGGCACTGCCTGCGATTATGCAGGGTATCAATCAGACCATGATGATGTCATTGGCAATGGTCGTTATTGCCTCAATGATTGGCGCCAGGGGCCTGGGCGAAACCGTACTAATGGGATTACAACGTAACGATGCAGGTCTTGGTCTGATTGGCGGTATGGCCATTGTCGTATTGGCGATTATTTTTGACCGTATCACTCAAGCCTCCGGGCAGCGTGCTCAAAGTTACCGCAACAAAGCATCTTAGAGAGTTGTAATGAGCCATCTTAGTCTGCAAAAGGTAACGAAAATTTTCGGCAAAGAGCCGCAAAAAATGCTGGAAAAAGTCCATCAAGGTATGGATAAAACCACGTTATTAGAAGAATACCAGCACGGCTTGGGTGTCTATGATATTAATTTGGATATCGAAGCCGGCGAAATTTTTGTGATTATGGGCTTGTCAGGGTCGGGAAAATCGACCTTGATTCGGCATATTAATCGCTTGATTGAACCCACCGAAGGAAAAATTATTGTCAACGGACAAGACATTATGCAGTTATCGCAAACGGCACTGCGCCACTTTCGCCGCGATAATATGAGCATGGTGTTTCAACATTTTGGTCTGCTGCCGCACCACAAAGTCATTGATAATGTCGCCTACGGACTCAGCATACAAAACCAACCGCGTGAGGTCATTGAAAAACAAGCCCACAAATGGCTGGAGCTGGTCGGTTTGACCGGCTACCACGATGTTTATCCCAAATCCTTATCGGGTGGTCAGCAACAGCGTGTTGGTCTGGCAAGAGCCCTGGCCGCCAATACCGACATTTTATTGATGGACGAGGCTTTTTCTGCCCTTGATCCACTAATTCGTTCGCAAATGCAGGAGCAATTACTTAATCTGCAAGCCGAACTCAACAAAACCATTATTTTTATTACCCACGATTTATCTGAAGCCCTGCGCCTAGGCACCCGTATTGCAATTTTAAATGATGGCAAATTGGTACAAATAGGTACACCTGCTGATATTTTATTAAATCCTGTTGATGACTATGTACGTGAGTTTGTCCAGGACGTTAATCGAGCTGATGTGGTCACGGCAAAAAGCGTTATGCGAACGCCAAAGTTTGTCTTGCATCGTCAAAACAGTCGCGAAGAAGCATTGGCACAAATGGAAAAGCAAGGTGTAACCCGGGCATGGCTGAAAACCACCGAGGGCGTTAGCCTGATAACCAAAGAACAATTATTGCGAGCGGTATCGAATAGCGCTAAATCGCTAGTCGATATCGCCCTGGCACTCAAAACTTTGCCTGTGAACTCAACGTTGGAACAGCTTATCCCGCTAGCGATTGGCAATACGCATCCGATTCCCTTATTAAACGACAACGGCGACTTTGTTGGTGTGGTTGATCTTGAGAAAATCATTGACATACTAAATCATAAGTAAATCAATATCGTTAGTCTTGCCAGCTAACGTTAAAATATTCTCTTTCTATGCAACGGTTATTGTAGTGTTCATTCATTTTGCCCAACAATTGCATTTTTAAATTTGTAAGTTGCTGGATAGCAAAAATGTGTAACACGATTATAGCGTGACTACCGCAGCTTGGTAGTGGCTCAATTCCGGGTGATAGCGCGTTCCTGATTGTAGCGCTGGCGGCCGTCTTCGGTACGGCCTCACGTGTCGGTCGCTTTGGCAGCAAGGGAAATGCAGGGTTATTTTAACCATCGGTTCTACGCATACATACTCGTACATATGAATGACAGAATAGCCTGTACAAAATCACCCGGAATCGAGCTTCAATATACTCAATTTATATGAGCCTGGCTCTATTGCCGTGGAATGCCGTGCCTTGACCAGGGTGGGGTTGGTTGGGCGCTTACATAGTCGCCCGTTAAAAACTGACGACCGCAATGACCCTCCCAGTCTACGCTGCCAGTCTAGCATTGGTTGAAATCGGCATCGAGGTTTTGATCTCGGCTCT